>Ga0209533_1000066_pt1 | contig 88320 bp, 88 predicted proteins | sample COG_04_FD_184748 | JGI IMG/M metagenome (GOLD analysis project Ga0209533, IMG submission 184748) | Pelagic Microbial community sample from North Sea - COGITO 998_met_04 (SPAdes) (version 2) | ecosystem: Environmental > Aquatic > Marine > Neritic zone/Coastal water | place: Helgoland, sampling...
AATGTGTTTTCGATAGAAATGGTTACTTATACCACGGAAGAATTAAATCTTTAGCAGACGGTGCTAGAGAAGGTGGACTTAAATTCTAAGAAATTATGGCAAGTAAGTACTATAACATGGAAAAAGTTAAGCCTGTCGGCTTAGAACTTAAAGAACGTTTAGTTGGTATTCAACGTGTTACCAAAGTAACCAAAGGTGGTAGAACATTTAGTTTCTCTGCTATTATGGTTGTTGGTGATGAAGCTGGAGTTGTTGGACACGGAATGGGTAAAGCTCATGAAGTTGTGTCGGCAATTACCAAAGCTACAGAAGATGCTAAAAAGAACCTTTTCCGAATTCCAGTGGTGAATGCAACCATTCCTCACGAACAAAACGGAAAATTTGGTGGATCTCGCATCTTTATGCGTCCTGCATCGCACGGTACTGGTGTTATTGCTGGTGGTGCAATGCGTGCAGTAATAGAGTCTGTTGGTATTCATGACATACTAGCAAAATCTAAAGGTTCATCTAATCCTCACAATGTAGTAAAAGCAACAATGGATGCTTTACTGCAAATGAGAGATGCTCGTTCTGTAGCAACTCAAAGAGGTATTTCTATGAGCAAAGTCTTTAACGGAAAATAAGGAAAAGATGGCTACAATTAGAATAAAACAAGTTCGCAGTAGGATCGATAGACCTGAGCGTCAAAAAAGAACTTTGGAAGCACTAGGTCTCAAGAAGATCAATCAAGTTGTTGAGCATGAAGGTACCCCACAAATACTGGGTATGGTAAATGCGGTAAAACACCTGATCGAAGTAGAAGAAGTTAAGTAAGAACTATTAAAGGAATCGTAAGATGAATTTAAGTAATTTGAAACCAGCCTTTGGTTCGGTTAAAAGCAAAAAGCGCATCGCGCGTGGTCAGGGTTCTGGTCACGGTGGTACAGCTACTAGAGGTCACAACGGACAAAAGTCTCGTTCTGGTTACTCTAGAAAGATAGGTTTTGAAGGTGGTCAAATGCCTTTACAACGTCGTGTTCCTAAATTTGGATTCAAGAATATAAACCGTGTAGAATACAAGGGGATTAATCTTGACACCATCCAAGCTCTAGTGGACTCGAAAAAAATCAAAGATGAAGTAAATTTTGATGTGTTAGTTGCTAATGGTTTAGCCCGTAAAAATGTCCTAGTGAAAATTATGGGTAGAGGCGCGTTAACCGCAAAGCTAAACTTTACAGCTCATAGATTTACGGCTACAGCAGTAGCAGCTATCGAAGCTGTTGGTGGTAAGGCTACAACCCTTTAATAAGCCCCCATACTTATGAAGAATTTGATCGATACATTAAAGAATATTTGGAAGATAGAGGAGTTAAGAGGTAGAATCCTAACAACATTAGGTTTTTTACTTATTTATCGTCTAGGTTCGTTTGTAGCCCTCCCAGGTATAGACCCACAACAATTAGGTGCTTTGCAAAATCAAACATCTGATGGTTTACTCGGTTTACTGAATATGTTTACAGGTGGTGCATTCTCTCAAGCCTCTATTATGGCCTTGGGTATCATGCCTTACATTTCTGCTTCTATTGTAATTCAGTTAGCCACAATGGCTGTTCCTTACCTGCAGAAACTGCAAAAGGATGGTGAAAGTGGAAGAACAAAAATTAGTCAGATAACTCGTTATCTCACTGTTTTGATCACTTGCTTCCAAGCACCGGGTTATATTGCTAATCTTAAAGCTACTTTACCAGCTGAGGCTTTCTTGTTATCAAGTAGCTCCTTTTGGTTCTCAAGTATCATTATTTTAGTAACTGGTACCATGTTTGCAATGTGGTTAGGAGAAAAAATAACAGACAGTGGTATTGGTAATGGAATTTCTCTTCTGATAATGGTTGGTATTATAGCCAGTCTTCCTCAAGCATTCTTGTTTGAAGTAGGTAGAGCTAAACCTCTTATCATTCTAGTAGAATTGGTTATTATGCTCATAGTTATCTTAGCTTCTGTTTTATTGGTTCAAGGTGTACGCCGTATACCTATACAATATGCAAAACGTGGTGCAACTACACAAATGGCTGCAGCTCGACAGTATTTACCATTAAAAGTAAATGCTTCTGGAGTAATGCCTATAATATTTGCTCAGGCAATTATGTTTATCCCAATCACATTCGCAGGTTTATCGGATTCTGAAGACGTACAAAATTTTGTTGCTACTTTCTCTGATTTCTCAGGTTTTTGGTATAATTTTGTGTTCGCAATTTTAATCATCCTATTCACCTACTTTTATACTGCCATTACGGTTAATACAAACCAAATGGCAGATGACTTGAAGCGAAATGGTGGATTTGTTCCAGGCGTAAAACCAGGAAAAGATACAGCAGGCTTCTTGGATAATGTGATGTCTAGAATTGTATTGCCAGGGTCGGTATTTTTAGCTGTATTAGCTATACTACCCGCTTTTGCAATGAATGCTGGTATTAACCAGTCATTTTCTCAGTTCTTTGGAGGTACTTCTTTATTAATTATGGTTGGTGTTGTATTAGATACACTCCAACAAATTGAAGGATATCTTTTAAACCGTCATTACGATGGTTTAATGCAGTCAGGTAGATTGACTGGTAGATCTGGAATGTAATATTCTACTCTACTATGATTTATTACAAGACTGAAGAAGAAATTGAGTTCATAAAAGAAAGTTCTTTACTTGTTGCAAAAACTCACGCTGAAGTAGCAAAACTTATCCAACCTGGAGTTTCAACTCTAGCTTTAGATAAAATTGCTGAAGAGTTCATTAGAGATAATGGTGGTGTTCCTGCTTTTAAAGGTTACAGTGGTTTTCCAAACACTTTATGTGTTTCTCCGAACGAGCAAGTCGTTCATGGAATTCCAAATGATGACGCTTTAGAATCAGGCACAATATTGTCTTTAGACTGTGGTGTTAAAAAAAACGGTTTCTTTGGAGATTCTGCATTTACCTATGAAGTTGGTGAGGTATCCAAGGATGTTAAAGAGTTGCTAAAAGTAACTCGAGAGTCCCTTTATAAGGGAATCGAAGCAGCAGTAGCTGGTAATCGCATAGGCGATATCGGTTATGCCGTTCAGAATCACGCAGAAAAAAATGGATTTACTGTTGTAAGAGAACTCGTTGGTCATGGTGTAGGCACAAACCTTCACGAAAGCCCAGAAGTTCCTAACTACGGTAAAAGAGGTAAAGGCATAAAGTTACATGAGGGATTGGTAATCGCTATTGAGCCTATGATAAACATGGGCGTAAAAGAGATTATTCAATTAAACGATGGTTGGACAATTAAAACAGCCGACCTAAAACCCTCAGCTCATTTTGAACACACTATTGTTGTTCGAAAAGGCAAAGCAGAAATACTGTCGTCGTTCGACTATATTGATAAAGTGTTAAACAACAAAAATTAGTGTATGGCTAAACAAGCATCTATTGAGCAAGACGGAGTGATTATCGAATCACTTTCTAATGCAATGTTCCGAGTAGAACTGGAAAATGGTCACATTTTAACAGCTCACATATCTGGAAAGATGCGTATGCACTATATCAAATTGTTACCTGGAGACAAGGTTAAATTAGCGATGTCTCCATACGATTTGACGAAAGGAAGAATTACTTACAGATACTAAATAAAGTCAAAATGAAAGTAAGAGCATCAATCAAGAAAAGAAGTGTTGACTGCCAAATTGTGCGCAGAAAAGGACGTCTTTATGTAATTAACAAAAAGAACCCTAAGTTCAAACAAAGACAAGGCTAGACCTTGATCTAAAAATTATTCTATGGCAAGAATTGCAGGGGTAGATTTACCTACAAACAAAAGAGGAGTAATCGGGTTAACTTATATCTTCGGTATAGGCAGTACACGATCAGCGGAAATCCTTAGTAAAGCCGGTGTTGATCACAGCACAAAGGTTAAGGATTGGAATGATGACGAATTAAATCAAATTCGTACCATCATATCAGACTACACTATCGAAGGTGAGTTAAGATCTGAAGTTCAATTGAACATCAAGCGATTGATGGACATTGGATGTAACAGAGGTCAACGTCATCGTGCGGGATTACCGTTAAGAGGTCAGAGAACCAAAAACAACTCACGTACGAGAAAGGGTAGAAGAAAAACTGTTGCTAACAAAAAGAAAGCAACTAAATAGTAGGTAGCTATGGCTAAGACAAACAAAAAGAGAAACGTTAAGGTAGAGGCTGTCGGACAGGCTCACATCCACTCGTCTTTCAACAACATCATCATCTCTCTTACCAACAACGCAGGCCAAGTAATTTCATGGTCTTCCGCTGGTAAGCAAGGATTTAAGGGTTCTAAAAAGAACACTCCTTATGCTGCTCAAACAGCTGCTGAAGATTGCGCGAAAGTTGCTCATGAAGCAGGTTTGAGAAAAGTAAAAGTTTATGTGAAGGGACCAGGTAATGGTCGTGAATCTGCAATCCGTACATTACACAACAACGGAATTCAGGTATCTGAAATTGTAGATGTTACTCCACAACCGCACAACGGTTGTAGACCTCCAAAACGTAGAAGAGTTTAATCCCTTTAAAATCTAAGAAATGGCAAGATATACAGGTCCAAAAACCAAAATTGCACGTAGATTCGGTGAGGCAATCTTCGGTGCTGACAAATCGTTAGAGAAAAAAAACTACGGTCCAGGTCAACACGGAAACTCACGTAGAAGATCAAAGCAATCGGAGTATTCAGTACAATTACTGGAGAAACAAAAAGCAAAGTATACTTACGGTATTCTTGAAAAACAATTCCGTAATTTATACAAGAAAGCATCTTCTAAAACCGGTGTAACTGGTGAAATGCTTTTACAATTGTGTGAAAGAAGATTAGACAACACCGTATACAGAATGGGGATTTCTCCTACTCGTAGTGGTGCTCGTCAATTGGTTTCTCACCGTCACATTACTGTGAATGGTGGTATTGTAAACATTCCCTCATACTCAATGCGTCCAGGCGATGTAATTGAAGTACGTGAGAAGTCGAAAGCACTAGAAGCGATAACTGATGCAGTTAGATCTAACTCTGCTGTATACGAATGGTTAGAATTCAATTCTGACACGTTAAGAGGTACTTTCGTAGCAATTCCAGAACGTACACAAATCCCTGAGAATATCAAGGAGCAGTTGATCGTAGAATTGTACTCTAAGTAATAATTAAGACAAGTTAAAGATTCATAATATGGCAATATTAAATTTCCAGAAGCCCGATAGAGTATTCATGGTAAACTCCGACGACAATCAAGGTCAGTTTGAGTTCCGTCCTTTAGAACCTGGTTATGGTTTAACAGTTGGTAACGCTCTACGTAGAGTATTGCTTTCTTCTCTAGAAGGATTTGCCATTTCCTCAGTACGTATAGATGGTGTAGAACACGAGTTCTCCACTATTAAAGGTGTTGTTGAAGATGTTACAGAAATCATCTTAAACTTAAAACAAGTTCGTTTTAAGAAACAAGTTGAAGATGTTGAGAACGAAACAGTTCAAGTATCAGCAACAGGACAAGATCAATTAAAAGCGGGTGACATCGGAAAGCACATTTCCGGTTTCCAAGTTCTTAATCCTGATTTAGTTATCTGTAACATGGATTCTAAAGTTAAAATTGATATGGCTTTGACCATCATCAAAGGACGTGGATTTGTTACTGCTGAAGAGCATAACATTGAAGAAGCTCCATTAGGAACGATTGCAACAGACTCAATTTTTACACCGATTAAAAATGTGAAATTTGAGATTGAGAACTTTCGTGTAGAACAAAAGACTGATTACGAAAAGTTAATCTTCGATGTTATTACAGATGGTTCAATCGATCCTAAAGATGCTTTAACAGAAGCTGCCAAAATCTTAATTCATCACTTCATGTTATTCTCCGACGAGCGTATTACGTTAGAGGATGAAGAAACTTCTTCTGAAAACCAATACGACGAAGAATCTCTTAAAATGAGACAACTTCTTCAGTCGAAATTGACAGAAATGGATCTTTCAGTTAGAGCATTAAACTGCTTAAAAGCTGCAGAAGTAGATACATTAGGTGACTTGGTTACTTTTAATAAGAGCGATTTAATGAAGTTTAGAAACTTCGGAAAAAAATCGTTGACGGAATTAGACGAATTAGTTGCTGTGAAGGGTCTTAACTTCGGTATGGACACTGCTAAGTACAAATTAGACAAGGAATAGGGTCATGAGACACGGAAAAAAATTCAATCACTTAGGTAGAAAGGCCGCTCATCGTAAATCGATGTTAGCAAATATGGCCTGTTCATTGATTGAACACAAAAGAATAAACACTACTGTAGCAAAAGCGAAAGCATTGAAACAATATGTTGAGCCATTAATCACAAAATCAAAAGACGATTCAACACATTCACGTAGAATTGTGTTTCGTTACTTGAAGCAAAAGGAAACAATTAAAGAATTGTTTGGTGATGTAGCTTCAAAAGTAGCAAGTCGTCCTGGAGGTTACACTCGTATCATTAAAACGGGTAACCGTTTAGGTGATAATGCTGAGATGTGTATGATTGAGTTGGTAGATTACAACGAAGTATATACAAACGGTAAAGAGACAAAGAAAACTAAAACTCGTAGACGTAAAAAAACTACTACATCAGTAGATGAAACGCCTGCCGTTGATGAAGCTCAAGTAATTGAGGAAACTCCTGCTAAAGAAGATGACTCTTCTGATGATGAAAGCAAAGATGCATAAGGAGCTCTTCTTTAGTATTCTCTAAATAAATATTAAAGGATAGAGCTTCGGCTTTATCCTTTTTTTATGAAATTTGATTTCCGATGAAATACAAGACGAAACAAAAAGCTTTACTATTACTACAAGACGGAGCCATATTTTATGGACATGCAGCAGGTTTAAAAGGAACTGCTACTGGAGAAGTCTGTTTTAATACAGGAATGACTGGGTATCAAGAAATATTTACAGACCCCTCTTATACCGGTCAAATAATGCTTACGACCAATGCACATATTGGTAATTATGGTACACACGAACAGGAAGTAGAATCCGACGATGTTAAAATATCAGGATTAATTTGTAAAGATTTTAACAACAATAATTCTCGTCCAGATTCAAGTATGTCTTTACAAGATTACTTTGTTAAGGAAGGTTTAGTAGCGATTTGTGATGTAGACACACGAGCATTGGTTCGCTATGTTAGAGACAAAGGAGCTATGAATGCAATCATATCTTCAGACAATCTTGATGTAGCATATCTAAAAGATCAATTAGCTAAAGTCCCAAGCATGATCGGCTTGGAATTATCATCCAAAGTATCTACCAAAACGCCTTATACTTTTGGCGACGAAGATGCAACCATAAGAGTTGCTGTTTTAGACCTTGGTGTTAAGAAAAACATTTTAAGATGTTTGGCAGATCGTGGTTGTTATCTAAAAGTATTTCCAATGCACACTTCTACAGAAGATATGCTCGCATGGAATCCTAATGGATTTTTCTTATCCAATGGCCCAGGAGACCCAAGTGCTATGCCAAAAGTAATAGCTGAAGTAGCTTCAATAATTGACGCTGGTTTACCAATCTTCGGCATTTGTTTAGGTCATCAAATGATTGGCCTATCCTCAGGTTTAAAAACCTACAAAATGCATAATGGACATAGAGGCATAAACCATCCAGTTTTTAATATAGAAACAGGAAAAGGTGAGATTACATCGCAAAACCATGGCTTTGCCATTAGCATGGACAGTCTAGAAGGTAACGATAACATACTTCTTACCCATAAAAACTTAAACGACAACACTGTAGAGGGAATTCGATTGAAAGATCGATCTTGTTTCTCTGTACAATACCATCCGGAATCTTCTCCTGGACCACACGATTCTCGTTACTTATTCGATCAATTCATAAACAACATTCTAGCCCACAAAAACTAGCTCATCAATGACATTAATTTCAGATATACACGCCCGTCAAATTCTCGATTCAAGAGGTAATCCAACTATAGAAGTCGACATAGTAACAGAATCAGGTGCATTTGGTCGTGCTGCAGTTCCTTCTGGAGCTTCAACTGGAAAATACGAAGCCGTTGAGCTCAGAGACGGAGATAAATCTATCTATATGGGTAAGAGCGTTCACAAAGCCATAGGTAATGTAAACGGACCTCTTTACGACTCCTTAGTGGGTATGCCTATAGAGGATCAAGCTGGAATTGACCAATTAATGATCGACCTAGATGGTACTGCAAACAAAGAAATTATGGGAGCCAACGCTATGCTTGCCATTTCTTTAGCAAGTGCTAAGGCCGCGGCGGCTTCCACAGGGCAAATGCTGTACAATTATATTGGAGGCGTTAACGCGCGTACCTTACCAATACCAATGATGAACATCCTAAATGGTGGTTCTCATGCTGATAATTCCATAGATTTTCAAGAATTTATGGTAATGCCAGTAGGTGCAGAGACATTTTCTGAGTCGTTGCGAATGGGTACAGAAATCTTTCATCATTTAAAAGCCGTTTTAAAATCTAAAGGATTAGCTACAAACGTAGGCGATGAGGGAGGTTTTGCTCCGAACTTGAAATCTAATGTTGAAGCGATGGAAATGGTTTTAATGGCAATCGAAAAAGCTGGTTACCGTCCAGGAGAAGACGTTTATGTTTCTATGGATGCAGCTGCTTCAGAATTTTACAACGCCGAAGAAGGAGTTTACCACTTCCATCAATCCACAGGCGATAAATTAACCTCATCCGAAATGGTTGATTATTGGGCTGATTGGGCGAAAAAATACCCAATCCTCTCTATTGAAGACGGATTAGATGAAGACGACTGGTCGGGATGGAAATCGATGACAGATCGTTTAGGTGATAAAATACAATTGGTAGGAGATGATTTGTTTGTTACCAATGTAGATCGTCTTTCTCGCGGAATTAATGAAGGAATTGCGAACTCCCTTTTGGTAAAAGTAAATCAAATTGGAACCTTAACCGAAACCATTAATGCTGTGCAAATGGCTCAAATAAATTCGTACACTACTGTAATGAGCCATCGCTCGGGAGAAACCGAAGATAACACAATTGCAGACCTAGCTGTAGCCTTAAATACAGGTCAAATTAAAACAGGCTCTGCCTCGCGTTCAGATCGCATGGCTAAGTACAATCAACTACTTCGTATTGAGGAAGCTTTAGGCGAATCTGCAGTATTTATGGGGAAGGATTTTAAGTATTTAAAATAAACTAAAACATAGCCTTTGGCTCTGATTTTGCACTAAGAATGTACAGAATAAATTAACGATCAATAAACGTAATAAATGTCAGATTTTGCAGAAATAACATACGACGGGAAAAGCTATAAACTTCCAGTAGTAGAAGGTAGTGAAGGTGAGAAAGCCATTGATATTAGTAAATTAAGAAGCACCTCAGGGCTCATTACAATCGATAGAGGTTTTAAAAACACCGGATCCACAAATAGTGCGATTACTTTTTTAGATGGCGAAAAAGGAATTTTACGCCACAGAGGATACAGCATCGAAGAACTAGCCGACAAATCCTCCTTTATAGAAGTTTCGTACTTAGTTATTTACGGAGAACTCCCAACACAGGATGAACTAACTGCATTTAAAACAGAAATTACCCAACACACCCTGGTTCACGAAGATGTTAAGTCTATTTTAGATGGATTTCCTTCTAAAGCGCATCCAATGGGAGTATTGTCTTCCTTAGTTTCGTCTTTAACTGCATTCTATCCAAAATCATTAGATCCCAATCGCTCTGTAGAAGAAGTAAACGGAACTATTATACGTCTGTTAGCCAAACTACCAACTTTAGCTGCTTGGGCTTTTAAAAACCGAGTAAGACAACCCTTAGTATACCCTAACAACAACTTGGATTACTGTTCAAATTTCTTACGCATGATGTTTGGCTTGCCAACCGAGGAATACACTATAGACCCCGTTGTAGCAAATGCATTAGATAAATTACTCATACTCCACGCAGATCATGAGCAAAACTGTTCGGCCTCTACCGTACGAATTGTTGGTTCTTCTCATGCAAGTTTATACGCTTCAGTTTCTGCTGGTATAGCAGCTCTTTGGGGGCCTCTTCATGGAGGAGCCAACCAAGCAGTAATAGAAATGCTAGAAGAGATTAAGGCCGATGGTGGAGACGTAACTAAATACGTTAATAAAGCCAAAGACAAATCAGATCCATTCCGTTTAATGGGATTTGGACATCGAGTTTATAAAAACTTTGACCCACGTGCCCGTATCATAAAAAAAGCTGCTGATGATGTATTAAAAGCTTTAGGAATTGATGACCCAGTATTGAAAATTGCACAAGAGTTAGAAGCTGTTGCTTTAAAAGATCAATACTTTATTGACAGAGGTTTGTATCCAAACGTAGATTTTTACTCGGGTATTATTTACCGTGCTTTAGGGATTCCTACCGATATGTTTACCGTTATGTTTGCACTTGGTCGTTTGCCAGGCTGGATTGCACAATGGAAAGAAATGCGTGAAAATGGAGATCCTATCGGACGCCCGCGTCAAGTTTATACAGGACATAATGAAAGATCTTACGTTGAAATGAATGCGCGATAATAATATCTTCTTATTTTATACAAAAAGCCTCTTTACTCTAAAGTAAAGAGGCTTTTTTATGCGCGCTACAATCTATTAATTGCTCAGTTCACACCTTAGTACAAATACATCCAATAATCATCGGTACAAAGAGAATTCCAAACCGCTGTTATTGTATAATTAACTCCAGTATTTTGTTCCAGTATTTTATACAAAACCAGTCTGTTTTGTAGATATTTAAAATTAAATTAAACTCTATTAAAATCATACGATTAGATTAAATACCTTTGAGTAAATATTAAAAAAATGGGTTATAAAAGTTTAGAAGCTTGTGTTAAGGATCTTGATAAAAATGGAGAATTAATACGAATACATCAAGAAGTAGATCCGTATTTGGAAATGGCATCTATACAATTACGCGCCTATAAAAAAGGGGCAAAAGCCATACTTTTTGAAAAAGTAAAAGGTTCTGAATTTAGAGCACTCTCAAACCTGTTTGGAGATGTAAATCGGTCTAGATTTTTGTTTCGCGATAGCATGAAAATGGTGCAAAATATTGCCTTGCTTAAGAAAGACCCAATCTTGGCTCTAAAAAACCCACTAAAGTATCTTTCTACTCCAAAACACTTATTTAATGCTCTTCCAAAAAAAGTATCTAAGCGCAGTGCCGGGTTAGTAGAAACTACCCTGGATAAACTACCCCAAATTACTTGTTGGAAAAACGACGGCGGCCCATTTATAACCTTACCCATTGTTTATACCGAAGATGTAGATCAGCCCGGTTGGATGAAGTCTAATATGGGAATGTACCGCATACAATTAGGTGGAAACGATTATGTGCAAAACAAAGAAATTGGTCTGCATTATCAAATTCATCGAGGAATAGGAGTACACCAATCTAAGGCAAATAAAAAAGGAGATCCTTTAAAGGTCAGTATTTTTGTGGGCGGACCTCCATCTTTAAGTTTTTCTGCAGTAATGCCTTTACCAGAAGGCATGCCAGAGTTTGCCTTTGCTGGTATGTTAGGAGGCAAACGAATGCGATATTTCAAAGAAGATGGATTTACTGTTTGTGCAGATGCAGATTTTGTAATTACTGGAGAAGTATTTCCTCACGATGTAAAACCTGAAGGCCCCTTTGGAGATCATTTAGGTTATTACAGTTTAAAACATGACTTTCCACTGATGAAAGTACATAAAGTTTACCATAAAAAAGAAGCTATTTGGCCCTTTACAGTTGTTGGAAGACCACCACAGGAAGATACAAGTTTCGGAGCAATGATTCACGAATTGGCTGGCGACACTATTCAATTAGAGCTGCCAGGAGTAAAAGCTGTTCACGCGGTAGATGCATCTGGAGTTCATCCACTGCTCTTTGCTATTGGTTCCGAACGTTACACTCCTTATGTTAAAGAACGTACTCCAGCAGAAATACTAACCCAAGCAAATCATATTTTAGGCTTTGGGCAAATGTCCTTAGCTAAGTTTTTATTTATAGCTGCCGAAGAGGACAATAAGAACTTAAACATAGACGATGAGGAAGCCTTTGTTCATCACATGCTCGAACGTGTAAATTGGGAAAGAGATTTGCACTTTTACACCAACACAAGTATTGACACCTTAGATTATTCTAGTGAAGGTTTAAATACAGGATCTAAAGTGGTAATAGCCGCAGCAGGCGATAAATGTAGAGAATTAGCCCATTCGTTTGAGTCCAGTAAACCCTTGCCTAAAGGCATTTTAAATACAAAACTAGTAGCTCCTGGTATTTTAGCTGTTTCTTGTGCTCCCTTCGAAAGCTATAAGCAAGCCTCAGTAGAAATGGAAATTTGGGCAAAGGAATTAAAAGAGAGTATAGGCGATAAAATAAATACTTTGCCTTTACTATTAATGACAGATGATGCCAATTTTGTTGCAGAAACGTATAATAACTTTCTGTGGACTACTTTTACAAGAGCCAACCCATCGCATGACATTTACGGCATAGACGCATTTACCAAACACAAGCATTGGGGCTGTAAAGGATCTTTATTAATTGATACACGAATAAAACCCCACCATGCACCGCCTCTATTATTAGATGAAAAAGTAGAAAAAAGGGTAGATGCTCTTTTTTCAAAACATCCAGAATTGAGCAAGCTTTAACAAGATAGATCTACATACCTGTATCTAAAACAAACAATTTTAAATTATGGCTGCACTCCCCCTATTAGAAAAAGCTAAGGCATATTTAGAGCTTTGTTACCACGAATTAAACAAAGAAAGTTTGTTTGCAGAGCGTTGGTTGCAAGTCCAACATACCATTACTGAAACCGGAACATACGAGCTTCTAAATTTTGAATTGGAGTATGGCACAAAGGTAGCTTGGCGAAACTCCAATAAGTGTATTGGTAGGCTGTTTTGGCGTTCTATGGAAGTGCTAGACAAACGAAACCTGATAGCAGCAGACCATGTTTTTGAAGCGCTATTTGAACATATTGAGTTCGCTACAAACAAAGGAAATATTCGATCTACTATAACTGTTTTTGGGGCGCTAAAAGGAATTCGAATATGGAATCCGCAACTACTAGGATTTGCTGGCTATGTAAAAGAAGATGGTTCTGTTATCGGCGATTCTAAAAATGTAGATTTCACCTTAAAATGTATAGAACTTGGTTGGCAACCTAAAATGGGGCAGTTTGACCTCTTACCTCTTGTCGTAAAAATTGGTGATTTAAAGCCTGAATTAAGATCTATTCCAGAAGAACTTGTTTGTCTTGTTGACATCGAACATCCAAGTATAAGTAATGTAAAAGACTTAAACTTATGTTGGTATTCTACTCCAATTATATCTAATATGACGCTAGAAATTGGAGGTATTGAGTTTTTTGCTGCGCCTTTTAACGGCTGGTATATGGGTACAGAAATTGGATCTCGAAATTTAGCCGATGAAGACCGCTACAATTTACTACCAACAATGGCTAAACTCATGGGTTTAGATATTAGAGATAAAAATAGTTTATGGAAAGACAGAGCACTAGTTGAGCTAAATCAGGCCGTATTGCACTCTTTCCGAAAAGCAGGTGTAAAAATTATTGACCACCATTCTGCCTCGAAACAGTTTATGCAGTTTATGCGACAAGAAGCAAAAGAAGGAAGAGAGGTTACAGCAGACTGGTCTTGGATTGTGCCTCCAACATCCGCATCAACAACCAAAGTATTTCACACAGAGATGAAGGACCTCGTTTTAAGTCCCAACTATACTTACCAAAAGCTCCCCTGGGACTAAACTTCTAATTGTCTTTGACGAATTGCTTCGTACAAAATAACCGCGGTAGCTACAGAAACATTTAAAGACTCTGTTTTACCGAACATCGGAATTCGAGTATTCGCATCAGCCAATTCTAATATGTCCTCAGAAATACCGTCTTCTTCAGAACCCATTACAATTACAACTGGGTCTGTAAATGGAACTGCATAAAGATCTGTGTCTGCTTTTTCGGTACAAGCTATAATCTTAAGTCCACTTTTTTTAAGGTACTTTAAGCTGTGATGAAGGTTTTGCTCTCTACAAATTGGAATGTGCATTAAAGCTCCTGTAGAAGTTTTCATGGCGTCCGAGTTAAGCTGTGCTCCTCCAATTTTGGGTAAAATAATAGCATTTACACCACATGCTTCTGCTGTACGAGTAATTGCTCCAAAATTGCGAACATCTGTAATACGATCTAACATTAAGAAAAGCGGAGCCTTACCCTCTTCGAAGGTTTGCATTAACACATCTCCTAAACTAAAGAAGTTTACTGGAGAGACAAAGGCAAAAACACCTTGATGCTCCTTATGAGTTAGGCGATTTAATTTTTCTACAGGTACCGCTTTAAACATAATATTATGTTCTTTTAAAAGTGCCCGTAGCTCCATAGCTAAGCCTGTATTTACACCTTTTTCCATAAAGATTTTATCGAATTCTTTTCCTTCACGGACAGCGTCCATTACGGCTTGTAATCCGAAAATCTCTAAACTCTTTTGTAAACGATCTTTTTTCATAGCTGCGAAAGTACGATTATTCGGCATGGGTCAAGAATTCTGTTTCCGATTTATCTAGTAAATCTTTAGAAATGCTTTTAGTTGTTTTAGCGCCTAGTTGTTTAATCTTCTCTACACTAGAAATTAAGTTCCCTCTTCCCGAGTGTAGCTTGTTTTGAGCAGAATCGTATTTTTTGTTTGCGGTTTCAAGAGCCTTGCCCACAGCCTCTAGGTCGCTAACAAATCCACAAAACTTTTCGTACATAGCACCCGATTGTCTCGCAATCTCCAGTACGTTTTTCTTCTGATTTTCCTGCTGCCATATAAATGAAACGGTTCGCATGGTGGCCATTAGGGTAGATGTGCTCACTAAAATAATGTTTTTACTTAAAGCCAAATTAAAAATTTCGGAATCTTCCTGCAGGCCAGAAGTTAAAGCTGATTCAATTGGTACAAACATTAAAACATAATCGGGTGCATTTATACTGTATAATTTAGGGTAGTCTTTACTGGCTAAATCTCGTATATGGTTTTTAATACTATCAATGTGTAGTTTCAAATAGCGCTTCTTATCCTCTTCAGAATTTGCATTAACACACTGTTCATAGGAGGTTAGCGAGACTTTAGAGTCGATGATTAAGTTTTTGTTGTCCGGTAGGTCTATAATACAATCCGGTCTTTTTTGGTTGCCCTCTTGGTCTTTCACAGAATTTTGTGTTCGAAAGTGTACATCCTTTTTTAATCCAGATTTTTCTAAAAGAACTTCCAATTGAAATTCTCCCCAATCTCCCTGGGTTTTTGAATCTCCTTTAAGCGCTCTCGTGAGGTTTATTGCGTCTTGGCTAATTTTTTGATTTGCTACTTGCAACATGGATATTTGCTTAGCCAAACCGGCTCTACTTTCCTGATCTTTTACATATTTATCTTCTACGCTTTGCTCAAAACTTTTAATTTTATCGCCTAAGGGTTTCAGTATTTGGTCAATGTTTTTTTGGTTTTGATGCGCAAACTTTTCAGATTTTTGTTCCAAAATTTTGTTTGCCATCTGTTCAAACTTAAATTCTAATTGCTTTTGCTGTTCCAAAAGCCTTTCTCCTTCTGTGTTTATTTTTTGTTTTAAGTGCATTATATTTGCGTCTCTAGCTGAAATATCAGCCTTTAAATCTCCAATATACAGATGCATTTCTTTATTTTCTTCTTCTATTTTTTCAACTCTATTTTTTTCTGTTTGGTAGAGTTCTATAGAAACAAAATTGATCTTGCTTTTGTCCTCTTCGTTTTTTTGGCTTTTATTTCGGGTGTATAAAACCCCCATTATAAAACCCGTAAGCAGTCCTGTAAGTAAGTATACGATTTCCATGCTCTTTTATCAAATGATAAGTTTAAATTGAAAGTTGATAGGTTTTGGGGCTTAAATCCCAATTGATTTTTTCTTTTCCTACCGATGCTAGGTAATTATTTGTTTTAGAAAAAGGCTTAGATCCAAAGAATCCCTTTCTAGCCGAAAATGGCGATGGATGAACAGATGTAATTATTTTATGCTTGCCTTGGTCTATTTTGTTTTGATTTTGCTGAGCGTAGTTTCCCCATAAGATAAATACAATATTTTCACGCTTTAAAGAAAGAAGCTCAATTACCTTATTTGTAAATAACTCCCAACCTTTTTTTTGATGCGATCCGGGTTTATGTGCCTTAACAGATAAGGTTGAATTAAGCAATAAAACACCCTGATTTGCCCATTGTTCAAGATTTCCATTTAAAGGTATTTCGTAATTCAAGTCTGTTTTTAATTCTTTAAAAATATTTTTTAAAGAGGGAGGGATCTTTACCCGATTCCCCACAGAAAAACTCAAGCCGTTTGCTTGGTTAAAATTGTGGTAAGGATCTTGTCCGAGTATAACCACCTTAGTATTTTCGAAGCTTGTTTTATTAAAGGCAGCAAAACACAATTCTGCCTGCGGAAATATAGAATGTTCTTCTCGTTCCTGTTTTACAAAAACTGAAAGTTCTTTGAAGTATGTTTTTTCAAATTCACACTGAAGCACTTCTCTCCAGGAATTGTTTAGTTGCTCAATCATATAGTAAAAGTATAGGATTTATTTTTATGATGCTCAATTTTTGTATACCAAATCACATTGACATTCACCTACTCTTTTATTTTTTATATGGATTTTAGTTCTGTTTTTTTTGAGCTTATTTTTGTCTGCTTAACTCGTTTTTCGTCCTAATGTTTAGCAATCATTTTAGATGCTATTTTACCCAAGAAATTTTTAGTATTTTTGCATGAAATTAATAACCTAGTATTATGAAAAAGATTGTATTTATTGTTGCCTTATGTTTAGTTGCACTTGTTGCTCAATCTTGTTGTGCTGTCTCAAACTGTCCAGGTTTGGCTCAAGCAGAAGTAAGTAATAACAATGCATAAATGAATTGGATAGCACTAACAGACTATTCTCAAATATCAAAGGCCTTAGAGAACTCTATACCCTTTTTTGTTTTTAAACACAGTACTCGATGTTCTATTTCGAGCATGGCCTTAAATCGTTTTGAAGGCTCATATAATCTAGAGGGAGTTCAAGCTTTTTATTTAGATCTTATTAAATTTCGTTCCATCTCTAACCAACTAGCAGTCGAGTATGATGTTCAACATCAATCGCCTCAATTACTATTATTTAGAGACCATGAGTGTGTTTACAATGCTTCTCATAACTCAATTAGTTTTGAAGCAATAAAAGCATTTGTTTAAACTTATACTGAATGTTTAGTTGCTAACGCTGTTAGCTCAATATAGAATCGATGGCAGTAGATACCCCTATAGATAAGAAAGAGATTCGTCAAGGAAAACCAAAGTGGTTACGCGTTAAGCTTCCTACGGGCGAAAGCTATAAAAAAGTTCGTAAACTAGTAAGCAAACACAAGCTTCACACCATTTGCGAAAGTGGTAACTGCCCTAATATGGGTGAGTGTTGGGGCGAGGGTACAGCTACTTTTATGATACTTGGAAATATTTGCACCAGATCTTGCGGGTTTTGTGCTGTTGCAACGGGCAAGCCTCAAGCGGTAGATTGGTCTGAACCAGAACGCGTTGCTCGGTCAGTAAAATTAATGGAAGTAAAACACGCTGTTGTTACTTCTGTGGATAGAGATGACTTAAAAGACGGTGGATCCATTATTTGGACAGATACAGTTAAAGCCATACGTAGAGTAAGTCCTAGTACAACAATGGAGACTTTAATACCCGATTTTAAAGGTAATATGGATCAAGTACAACGTATAATTGACGTTGCTCCAGAAGTAGTATCTCATAATATGGAAACCGTTAAACGATTAACACGCTCTGTACGTATACAGGCAAGATACGAACGCTCTTTATCGGTATTAAAATATTTAAAAGAGGGAGGTATGCGAACCAAAACAGGTATTATGCTTGGTTTGGGCGAAACGGAAGATGAAGTTATTGAAGCAATGAAAGATTTGGTTGGAATTGGTCTAGATGTATTAACGCTGGGTCAGTATTTACAACCTACTCCTAAGCACCTTCCGGTACTAGATTTTGTTACACCAGAGCAATTTGCTAAGTACAAAGAAATTGGTTTAAAGCTCGGTATACAATATGTAGAGAGCGGGCCATTGGTTCGTTCATCTTACAAAGCAGAAAAACATTTAAAATAAGAGAAGAGGCAAGTGCCTCTTTTTTTTAGCTTTATAAAAATGAAGAATATTAAGGTAGCCATAAATGGTTTTGGACGAATTGGTAGAACCCTTTTTCGTATACTTCATGAACGTGAGGGGATTGAAGTGGTTGCAGTAAATGATGTAGCCGATTTGAAGCCCCTAGCACACCTACTAAAATACGATTCTATACATAGAACTTTTAGTGCAGATGTGCAGACTTCCGAAAATGGTTTTATTGTAGATGGAAATCCAGTTAGCTATTCTCAGGAATCGGACTTAGATAAGGTCTGTTGGACAAATTGTGATGTTGTTATTGAGGCTACAGGAAAGTTTTTAACCAAGTCAGATCTTCAGAAACACCTAAAAGCGGGAGCTTCTAAAGTTATACTATCTGCTCCGCCTATAGGAGATTCTATTAAAATGATTGTTTTAGGGGTAAACGATTCAATACTTAAATCTTCTGATTTAATTGTGTCTAATGCTTCTTGTACAACCAATAGTGCTGCACCCATGGTTCAGTTAATCGATACGTTTTTTGGAGTAGAACAGGCTTATATTACCACAATACATTCTTATACTACCGATCAAAGTTTACACGACACACCTCACAAAGATTTACGAAGAGCTAGAGCAGGAGCTTTGTCCATTATTCCAACTACCACCGGCGCAGCAAAAGCTGTTTCTAAAATCTTTCCTCATCTAGAAATCGGTGGATGCGGTATACGGGTGCCTGTTCCAAATGGATCCTTAACAGATATTACCTTTGTAGTAAAGAAAAATTGTACTATTGAACAAGTGAATAGGGTGTTTTTAGAGGCTTCTAAAAACTCCCATAAAAATTACGTTTCCTATACCGAAGATCCAATCGTATCGATCGATGTAGTTGGAAATACTAGCTCTTGTTTGTTTGACGCTCAATTAACGTCGGTACTCGGTAAAATGGTGAAAATAGTTTCGTGGTACGATAATGAAACAGGTTACGCCAACCGATTGGCAGATTTGATATTTAGGATAAATTAGAAAGAAACCCTACTTGTTTACTACCTTGGAATATTTAGATTGGAAAAATTTTAACTCAAAAACACCATTTTCTAGAATCCCGTAAGAATTGTAGTTAAGCCATTCGCCAAGGTTTATGTACCTACTCGATTTGTTCAGTTCAATGTCTAAAGGCAAATGCCTGTGGCCAAAAATGAAATAATCGAAATGAGACTTTTCAAGTATATCTTTAGAGTAGTTAGCCAACCACTCATTTTCACTTCGCGTAAAAATAGCATCGCTCTCTTTGTTTGCAACCCTACTTTTGCTAGATAATAAATTAGCCAAACCAAATGAAAAGTTTGGATGAAGTCTAGAGAAAAGCCATTGACAACTACGATTCGTAAATATGTTTTTTAATTTTTTGTATTTCTTATCACCATCACCTAATCCATCACCATGCCCGATGTAACATTTTTTGTTTTGTAATGTTACCTGTATCGGGTTTCGGTATACTTTCATGCCTATTTCCTGTTCTAAGTAGCCAAAAGTCCAAAGATCGTGGTTTCCTGTAAAGAAATGAATTGGAATGCCCAAATCGCATATTTCAGCTAATTTACCAAGTATACGAACATGTCCTTTTGGAACGGCATGTTTCCATTCGTACCAAAAGTCAAATATATCACCAACCAAGTATATTTCACTTGCATCTTTCTGAATTTCCGAAAGCCATGAAACTATTTTATGTTCTCTAGCGATACTATCCGAGTAGTTTGGGGCTCCCAAGTGAAAATCGGAAGCAAAATATATTTTTGTTTTTACAGACATTTATTTTTGTAAAATTTCGGCAATTTTTGCTTTTAGAGTCCTATGGTCTAGGTTCTGACCGATCACTCTACCGTCTGTATTAATAAGAATGGTATGGGGAATACTTGTAAAATCGTATAAGTTTCTAATTTCAGAGGACCAACCTTTAAGTTCACTCAATTGCGTCCAGTTGAGCTGGTCTTCTTTCACCGCTAATTTCCAATCCATATCAGGCGTTTTTTGCTGTGGAGTTCCATCCATAGAAATGCTAATCATTTCTAAGCCTAATTGATTAAATTCTTTGTAAAGCTCTACCATTTTAGGGTTTGCCAAACGGCAAGGCTTACACCAAGACGCCCAAAAATCAATTAAAACTAACTTACCCTTAAAGTCGTTTAACCCGACGCTATCTCCTTTAATGTTTTCCATTGTAAAGTTTGGAGCATAGGCCAAATTTAGAATTTCGGAGAGCAATTTACTATGTGTTGATGTTGGCCAGTTACCCACAAAACTTTCGTTTACCTTATTGTAATACTCAAAGTCGCTTTGCAGATTTAAGATGTTCTCTCCTTTTACAGATTGAAAAAGAGCAAGAATACTTGCCTTTGAGGCAATGTTTGTGTCTATAAAGTCTTTTAAATAAAGGGTATGTTTGTCAAATGCAGAATTAAAGCGCTCTTGAATGTCGATAAAGTCTTCTTTTTGTGCTTCTTTTGCTTCTTCATAAATAGCATCAATAACAAGCTCAAATGCATTAAGTTTCTGGTTTAGTGCAAGTATTAAATCCGAACCTTTTGAGCCTGTAACAGTATAGTTTTGAGCCCATCCATTTCGAGAGCCTCCTATTTCAAGGTTTTCACCTTTTTCAATTAATACATTTATTCCTTCTCCATCTGTAGTTCTTAGCAAGAAGAAAGCAGACCCACTAAGCGAGTTGGACACTGCAAATTCGCCATTAACCGCATAAATTGTATCAATTAATAAGAGTTTATCTGCTTCAATTTTCTCAAAGATAATGGTGTCAATTCCTGCTACTTCTCCATGTATAGTAAAGTCACCTTCTGGTACCTTCATTTTGTGTTGGCAAGCAGTAAGTAAAACAATAATGAGTAGTAATGGAGTAACTAAAATTCGCATAATTTACTTTTCAAGTTCATCTCTTAATAGTTGGTTTGTTGATTTAGGATCTGCTTTACCCTTAGAAAGTTTCATTACCTCACCCATAAACAGACCAAGTAAGTTTTTCTTTCCTCCTTTATAAGCTTCTGCTTTTTCTGGGTACTTAGCAATGGCTTGTTGTACAAATCCCAAAATAGCATCGGTACCAGATTCTTGAATTAATTGATTTTCTTCTGCCAGTTGCAATGGGCTTAGTTCAGGTTTTTTAACCATTAAAGGAAATAGGTCTTGGCTTGCTTTAGAGCTGGATATTTTTCCAGATTTAATTAAGGCAATTAATTCTCCTATTCTGTTAGCCTTAATCGTAATGTCTTCTATATCTATAGCCAATTCGTTTAGATGAGATTTAATAGGTCCCATAACAACATTGGCAGCCATTTTGTATTCTGTTGTATGTTTTAAAATACGTTCAAAATACTGAGCTATACCCTTAGAGTCGGTTAAGTTTCTGGCATCGTAGTCTGATAAACTATACTCTTTAGTATATTTTAAATAGAGTTCTTCTGGGAGCGCCGGAAGCTCAGACTTTATTTCGCGTATGTATTTTTCTTTAACGATAATTGGAGATAGGTCTGGCTCGGGAAAATATCTGTAATCATGCGCATCTTCCTTTGACCGGAGTACCGAGGTTTCGTTTTTAGCAGCGTTAAAGTTTCTTGTTTCTTGCCCTACTTCACCTTGGTTTTCGTAAACTTCAATTTGTCTTTTAGTTTCTAACTCTATAGCTTTTTGAACATTTCTTATGGAGTTCATGTTTTTTACTTCAACACGATTTCTTAAATCGGTTTCCCCAATTAAGCGTACAGAAATGTTTGCATCGCAACGCATAGATCCCTCGTCCATATTTCCATCACAAATGTCTAAATAACGAACAAGCTTTCTTATTTCAGTAACAAAACTGTAGGCTTCTTCTCCAGAACGTAAAACGGGCTCGGTAACGATTTCTAAAAGTGCAACTCCTGCACGATTAAGATCGATTAAAGAGTCAAATGGATCTATGTCGTGTATGCTTTTCCCAGCATCTTCCTCCATGTGTATTCGAGTAAGGTCTATGCGTTTTGGGTTTCCTTCTTTGTCGGTAACGTTTATGAAGCCGCCGTCGCAAATGGGAGTTTTGTCTTGAGTTATTTGGTATCCTTTAGGTAAATCGGCATAGAAGTAATTTTTCCTAGCGTATTCATTTCTTTCTCTTATGGTGCAGTTTAAAGCGAGACCAAGTTTTATTGCAGATTCTAAAACCTTAGCGTTAGATACGGGTAAAGTGCCTGGGTGCCCCAAAGAAATTGGGCTAATATGAGTGTTTGGTGCTGAGCCATACATTGTAGAATCAGAACAATACGCTTTACTAAGCGTGTTTAATTGTACATGAATTTCCAGTCCTATTACTGTTTCGTATTTCGTATAATCGATCGACATATTCCTCTAAAATTTAAAGGTAAATATACAAAAGTGAATGCTTATTTATACGATTACCTTAGGATAAGTTTCTCTTGGTATAGCCTTCTTTCTCCTTGTGCTTTTAGAAAGTAAATCCCTCTATTTAATTCGCTCGTATTTACTAGGTTTACCTTCTCAAATAGCTCGGTTTTTAAAATTTCTAAACCCTTACTGTCGTAAATTAAAACAGAAAGTTTTGTTTCGTTTTCTGGCAGAGCAATTCTAATTTCTTTTTGAGCTGGATTAGGATATATTTTTAGTTTAGTATCCTCCAATCCTTTAGCAATACTAAAGTCCATGCTAGGAGTTAATACGTAAAGCCCGTATTGCATGTCCGAAACTAAAATGTTTCCAGAAGGCAGTAAAGGATAAACTCCCCAAGCTCCACGATACGATTGGTGGTCGTTTAATAAATAGGTGTTGTACGAGGCAACTTTTGTCGGGTTTTCAGTATCTGATATATTGTAAACTTGAAGCCCATCGTGGTAAGACGATACGTATAGTAAATCTCCTTTTATAATTTGGTTATGAGGGATTGAACTTTCATTAATTTCCGAGCTGAATGTTGCAGTTACGCTAATATCAGAAAGATTGCTAATGTCTAAAACCTTCATGTCGTATCCCCAATCCTCATCGGCCATTATATAGGTTTTTAAGTCTTGAGTTGGCCAACCAGAGTGGTTGTAACCTTTGTCTGGATACTCTGTTAAAGAGCCAATAATTTGAGGTGAGGCTAGGTCTGAAAAATCAACAACAAATAATCCATCGCCTCCATTATTTAAGAACGCAGTATCATTTCGAACCCACATATCATGCACACCGTATCCGGTTCCTGGTACTTCATAATCTATCAAATGTACAGGGTTTGCTGGTTCGTTAATGTCGTACAATGCCAATGAAGTTGATCCGCCTCCCGAGTTTCCTTTTCTTACGTTACAAGCATACAGCGTATTCATTTTTTCATCAATAAAGATGTTATGAGAACTTCTAATGAGTTCATTGGAGTCGTAAACAACGGTTGCGCTGTCTGGAAGAAATTGAAGGTCAATAATTTGTAAAGAGCTATATCCCTCGTCGCTTACAGCATATAGAAAACCATTTCTGTCGTGGTAATCTCTATGAATAATTGCTGGGCCAAAATCTTCTCCTGGAATAAACTGAACTTCTGTGCTGTTTGTAGCATCAGTTACGTCAAAAATATGTGTACCAGCTGTAGAACCTATTACGGCATACTCTCTTTCATTTTCTACAAAACCCCAAACCTCATTGTAGGTATTATTGTAGGCAGCAGAACCTACTAAACTGTCTTCGCTCCAATGAAAGAGTAATTCTAGGTTTTGGTTGGTTTGTGCAAAACTGTTTAGGCTTAATAGCCCAATAAGTATGTAAAGTGTTTTTTTCATTTTGTGCTTAATTTAAGGTTTCTGTAATGTGTTTCTCAAACTCAAGTGCTTCTGCTTCTCCAACAATTGTTATTCCAATTTCTAGTCGGTAAAGCTCCAGAGAGCTCAATTTCTTTAGTTTTGTTTCTTTTAACCTCATCCAGTCTTTTTCTGTAGTAATAATTCCGCTGAATGCTTTGCTTTTTAAAACGATCTTCTCCACATCTTTTGAGCTAAAATTATGATGGTCCGAGAAAGTTAGAGATTTAAAACTAATGTTTTGTTCTGCGAGGTATTTGAATATTGGATCTGGTTTTGCAATACCAGTTATTACCAAATAGGTTTTACTTGGGTCTAGTAAATACCCCTGCTCGTTCATAAATCCTTTGTACTCTATTTTAGAAAAATAAACGATTGCATTCGTATATTTTGCAAGTTCCATCTTTATGCTTTTTTTTTCTTGAAAGCTAATGGATGGATTGCATTTTGTTACAACAATTACATCGGCTCTTTTTGCTCCGACTCTAGATTCGCGTAACGTACCTACTGGCACTATATAATCGTTGTAGAATAGTTTGCTATACTCTGTAAGCAATAGGTTTAAAGTGCGTTTTACATAGCGATGTTGAAATCCATCGTCTAAAATCACAAGTGTAGTGTCCGGAAATTTTTCTTCAATATACTGGAGTGCTTTTTTTCGATCTGCTTCAACCAGCATTTTGAAATTCTCACCTTCAAACTTTGTGAGGAGCTCCATTGGCTCATCTCCAATATCTGCAGTGCTATGTATGCGCGTATTGCCAAGGATTAGGTTTGTGTTTTTCCTTCCATATCCTCTACTAATTACAGCTATTTTTTTATCAGATAATAGGTCAGAAATGTAGGCTACGTGAGGGGTTTTTCCGGTACCGCCCATGCTTAAATTACCCACACTAATAAGGGGTGTTTTAGATGCGTATTGTTTTAATATACCAAATTCAAAACAGGCGTTTCTTACCGAAGTAACCATGCCGTATATAAAGGAAAATGGACTTAATAAGAATTTAATGCGATTCATTTTTCGAAAATACACATTCTAATGATGAATGCTATTGGAAAAAAACCATTATTTTGCTTAAAATTTAATTTTATGAAATTAAAAGAACTTTGTAGCTCTTTAGAAGATTGGGCTCCTTTAGCCTATCAGGAGTCTTATGATAATAGCGGGTTAATTGTAGGTGATTCTTCTGTTGAGCTTACTGGCGTTTTGGTAAGTTTAGATTGTACCGAAGAGGTAGTAGCAGAAGCTATAGCTAAAGGATGTAATGCAATTGTTTCCCATCATCCTATTGTTTTTAAAGGTTTAAAGAGTTTTACAGGAGCTAATTATGTAGAACGTACTCTTTTAAAAGCCATAAAAAATGACATTGCCTTGTATGCCATACATACAAATTTAGATAATGTAGATACAGGCGTAAACAAGATGCTGGCAGAAAAAATAGGTTTAATCAACACGCAAATACTGGTTCCTAAAAAGTCAATCATCAAACAATTAGTGAGCTACGTTCCATCTGCTCAAGCTGAAAAAGTAAGAAACAGTCTTTATGGTGTTGGAGCAGGAAGCTTCGGAGAATACTCCGAATGCAGCTTTTCGGTATCTGGAAAGGGAACCTTTAAAGGTTCTTCAAACTCAAACCCTCAAGTAGGAGAAAAAGAAGTTCGAGAAGAGGTAGCCGAAGAACGAATAGAAGTCTTATTTCCTGCTTATTTAGAAACTAAAGTGCTTTCCTCCTTAAAATCAGCTCATCCATACGAGGAAGTATCTTACCGTATTTTGAGTTTGGATAACGAAAATCAAAACATTGGTTCTGGGCTCATAGGTGAGCTTTCGGAAGCTAAAATGCCCTTAGATTTTTTGTTAGAATTAAAAACTAACTTAAATGCAAAGGGGATTCGATTTACGAAAACAGGGGATCACAAAATTAAAAAAATAGCGATTTGCGGAGGTTCTGGTAGTTTTCTGTTACAAGCGGCAATTCGCTCTGGCGCTGATGTTATTGTGTCTAGCGACTTTAAATACCACGAGTTTTTTGACGCTGATAACAAGATTATAATAGCCGATGTTGGGCATTACGAAAGTGAACAATATACTAAGGACTTGATTGCTGATTTTCTTCGCAAAAAATTTCTTAAATTTGCAGTTCATTTATCAGAGGTAAATACCAATCCTATCAATTATCTATAAAAAATGGCTAAAGCAAAACAATCTACTGTTGAAGAGAAGCTAGTTGCACTATACACACTTCAATCTATAGACACTGAAATCGATAAGATTAAAATTTTACGTGGCGAATTACCACTAGAAGTTCAAGATTTAGAAGACGAAATTGCAGGTTTGCAAACTCGTGTAACGAATATAAACGATGAAATAGCTGCGTTCGACGGATCTATAAAAGAAAAGGAGTCTTTAATGAAAGATTCTAAAGCTCTTATAAAGAAGTACGATGAGCAGTTGAAAAACATTCGGAACAACCGAGAATTTGATTCTTTAAATAAGGAAATCGAATTCCAAACTTTAGAAATTGAATTAGCCGAAAAAAGAATTAAAGAAGCTAAAGCTTCGATAGTTGCTAAAATGGATGTTATTTCTGGCGCTAAAATGCGTTTGCAAGATCGTAGCGGAGATTTAGAAGCTAAAAATGCAGAGTTAGATGGAATTATAGCCGAAACTAAGAAAGACGAAGAAAAGTTAGGTAAAGATTCGGTTGTTGCTGAAAAAGTAATAGACGAACGCTTACTAAACGCTTACAAGCGTTTAAGAGGTTCTGTAAGAAATGGTCTTGCAGTAGTTCCTGTACTTAGAGACGCCTGTGGAGGGTGTTTTAATTCCGTACCACCTCAAAGACAAATGGACATTGCTGCTCGTAAAAAAGTTATCGTATGCGAACACTGCGGACGTGTATTGGTAGATAAGCTTATGGCTGGAATTGATGAAGCTGAATAGCTTTAAAATAGTTGTATAAAAAAAGGCTTCCAATTTGGAAGCCTTTTTTGTTTTCAAGCATTAGAATTTAAAACCACCCGATATAAGTATTTGCTCATTTCGGTTACTCAAGCTCGCTTCTTCCGATCCGGAGTACAAAGATCTAGTTGTTCTATTGTATGAATTAACCAGAGCCAGATCAAAGAAATACTGATTTATTTGCAGTCCTAAGCCAAAGGTTAAGTATTCATTACTGGCGTCATTATTTCTGTCTGTAAAAGGACTGCCATAGTAAGCATAACCGCCCCTTATACTCATTTGTGGATGCACTCTAACTTCTGTTCCAATCTTAACATTACTCGTGCTGGTATAGGCCGTATTAATGGTTTCATTTTCATTTGAAAATCGGTAAAATTCAGAACTTAATTTAGCCGAAGAGTAATCTAAATACTCATGCTCGATGCTAATTATAGCCCGCTTTTTGAGTACAAATGAGAGGCTGTTAATCATTTTGAAAGGACTGGTTAAACCATAGTCAAAAAGCCCTAAAGAAGTTCCTGCAGAATGCATAGAGTCGTTGCCAAAACTTGTGTTCATTTCAGAAGAATATTCTTCTTGAATTTCATAATAGGTAGGGGTGTGGAGTGCAAATCCGTAGCGTATAGCATCGTCTATTTTGTAAATCAAGCCGAGCTTTAAGTTTATACCAGAACCTTGAACGTACAAGTCCGAAGCATAGTTAAATGAAGTTAAGCCATCTTTAGCTTCTTCGAAATTACTTTCTGTAAGTACACTTCTTTCTCTGTATTCGATATTAGGAAAGCCTATAGTTGCACCCAAAAATAATTTCTTTTGGTAGGCTGTACCGAAGCTAAGGTAAAATTCTCGTTTTCCGCCAGAAGTAGTGTTTTTAAACGATTGTGTTCTGTTGGTTATTTCGCCAGCAGGGCTAATATAGCTAATGTCATTGCCAATGGTGTCTATAAGGTAAGTCGCATAAGCCAATTGCCCAATTGAACTTAAGTTTTCATAAGTATTACCGTTTGCATTGCTTGTTATTACTGTACTTAAAGAGTTATAACTATTTGTACTCTCTAGGTAAATAGATTTATTATAATCGTCTAGTTTGTTGTAGCCTATACCAAAGTTAATTCTATCCCAATCGCCTGCCATATCTGGGCTAAGTATATTGGCACTTATGTAGTTGAGGTTTGGAATGGATACCGAATTATTTTTTGCAAACGAATTAGGCGAATTAAAAGATGAGTTGGATTTAAAACCATCAGAATCCAATTTATTTAAATTTAAACCTCCGCCAAACTGGCTGTTTGTAAATGTAGCAATTCCTGCAGGGTTATGGCTGGCAGTACTACCGTCGCTTCCGAGCGCTCCAAATGCACCGGCCATGGCAACGTACCTTGCAGATCCCCAAAGAGACTCTTGCGAATAACGCAGTGCGTCAATGTGGTTTTGTGCTTGTGCGGACAGTACAAAAAATGATGTAAATACTAAGCTTAGTCTGTAGATCATAGTAGTTTATCTTGGTCTTCTACTTGGAGTAGAGTTGGATCTGTTAGTGTTTGAGGATCTGTTGTTTGATGAGCTTCGCCTTGGAGTATAGTTTGATTTAGACCTAGAAGAAGATTTTTTGGATGAGCTGTTGTTTATTTTTGGTGAAGAGGATTTAATAGATGTTTTACTTTTAACTCCTGTGCTCGATTTATGCTTTTTGCTTGTATTGAATTCGAAAGAGCTTCGAACTTTTTTTGGATTATAAGTGCTTTTTTTGCTGCTTGTCGAGTAGTCGGATCTATTTATGTTAACATTTCGCTTTGCAAGTTCTGGATTTCTATTTCCTCCAGTAATTTGGTTGTTTCTAATTGAACTGCTGCTTAAATTGTTTCCCATGCTTTCACGATGACCATAGGTTGAGTTTGTAGAGTAAACAAAAGGAAGGTCGTACATATAGGGGGAATATCCATATCCATATCCAAATCCAAATCCGTAATTAAAACCGTAAGGGTTGTTCCAAGCATAAAAGCTATTGTTCCAAGGAGAATTCCAGGGATTGTAAAAGTTGTTGTAACCGTAATAACCTCCGTAAAAGTTATTGTTGTAAAAGGAAGAGTAAACCGGCATACAGCCAAAACCGAATTCAAAACCATAAGGATCGTGAAAGTACCCGTAATTGAAATTGATAGCGGAGCCGTAATAATCTCGATGAAATCTACTTATTCTCATAGAGTAAGACATTTCATCTTCATAATAATCCTCTGAGTCTTCAGAGTAGGTATCGTAAGCATCTTCTTGCTCATAAATAAATTCAAGATAATTCACCTCTTTTTCATCCGAACTATAATAAATATCGTCGGCATACCAATTCTGGGTGTCTTGAGCATTACTCACAAATGAGCTTATAGTTAGGCTCAGTACAAAAAATTTAAGGATATTTCTCATAATTCTGTTCTCTAGTATTTAGTAGACAAATGGAAGGTGGATTTATGTCTAAAGAAATTCATTGTAAATCTTTATTTCATAGATTTGCAATGCTTAATTAAGAAGCTAAGTTAGCAATTATTATTCCAATTTCCTTAGATACAAATGGCAAAGAAACTCACTAGCAGAACGGAAGATTACTCCAAATGGTATAACGAATTGGTGGTAATGGCCGATTTAGCAGAAAACTCAGGCGTACGTGGTTGTATGGTTATAAAACCCTACGGATATGCAATATGGGAAAAAATGCAGGCCGAACTCGATAAGAAGTTTAAAGAAACGGGTCATGTAAATGCCTATTTTCCGCTATTTATCCCAAAATCATATTTTAGTAAAGAGGCCTCTCACGTTGATGGATTTGCTAAAGAATGCGCTGTAGTAACACATTACCGCTTAAAAAATGATCCAAACGGAAAAGGTGTTATTGTGGATGAAGATGCAAAACTAGAGGAGGAGCTTATTGTTCGTCCAACTTCAGAAACCATTATTTGGGATACGTATAGAAAGTGGATTCAATCGTACAGAGATTTACCCCTTCTTATTAATCAATGGGCAAATGTAGTCCGTTGGGAAATGCGAACCCGATTGTTCTTAAGAACTTCAGAATTTTTGTGGCAAGAAGGGCATACCGCTCATGCCACTAAATTAGAAGCCTTGCAAGAGGCAAAACAAATGTGTGATGTGTACGCAGATTTCGCACAAGATTTCATGGCTATTCCAGTTGTAAAAGGTGTTAAGTCAGAATCTGAGCGTTTTGCTGGTGCCCTAGAAACCTATTGTATTGAAGCTTTAATGCAAGATGGTAAGGCCTTACAAGCCGGAACATCTCATTTCTTAGGTCAAAATTTTGCTAAGGCTTTCGATGTAAAGTTTCAATCTAAAGAAGGGAAATTAGATTATGTATGGGCTACATCTTGGGGAGTTTCTACCCGTTTAATGGGTGCTTTGGTGATGACCCACTCCGATGATAAGGGCTTGGTTTTGCCCCCAAATTTAGCGCCATGGCAAGTAGTAATTGTTCCTATACATCGCAATGATGAGCAATTAGAACAAATTGATGAAAAAGCCAACGAGCTGATGAAAGCTCTTAGAGCAAAAGGTGTAACTGTAAAGTACGACAACCGAACCAGTTATAAACCTGGCTGGAAGTTTAATGAGTACGAGTTAAAAGGAGTTCCGGTTCGTATTGCTATTGGTCCTAAAGATTTAGAGAAAGGTACTGTAGAGGTAGCTCGAAGAGACCTTTTAGAAAAACAGTTCATGAATATGGAGGATGTTGAAACAGCCGTTCCAGCACTTTTAAATGAAATTCAAAACGGATTGTACAACAAAGCTTTAGCTTACAGAGACGCACACATTACAGAGGTAAATGACTTTGATAGCTTTAAGGATTTATTGAACACAAAAACCGGATTTTTATCTTGCCACTGGGATGGTACAAAAGAAACAGAAGATAAAATTAAGGACTTAACCAAAGCCACAATTAGATGCATTCCTTTGGATGCCAAAGAAGAAGAAGGTAAATGTATTCTTACTGGTGCACCCTCGAATAAACGAGTGCTTTTTGCCAAAGCTTACTAAGCAAACAAAAAAGTGTTTTACTCGAAAGTAAAGGCTCTATTTGGGAATTAAAAAAGCTAAATATTTGTTTGATTTGACTTTCAAGGAAACATAATTTTATTACATTTGCACTCGCTAAAGCAAAAAGCTTTGCTACGGTCCGTTCGTCTAGGGGTTAGGACTCATGGTTTTCATCCATGCAACAGGGGTTCGATTCCCCTACGGACTACAAAAGAAAAGTTCTTTTAGTATAAATTCTTGCTTGGGTCAAAATTTCTTGTTAAATTTGCAGCCCTTAAAAGGATCACGGTCCGTTCGTCTAGGGGTTAGGACTCATGGTTTTCATCCATGCAACAGGGGTTCGATTCCCCTACGGACTACTATAAAAATTATTAAAGCTAAGTAGAAGATTATGGCTAATCATAAATCAACATTAAGAAGAATTCGCTCAGATAAGCCGAAGGCTCTTAACAACAAGTATTACCACAAAACAATGCGTAACTCTTTAAGAGATATACGTCTTGAAGAAGACAAGGCAACTGCAGTAGCAGCCATGCCAAGTCTAATGGCTAAAATTGATAAATTAGCTAAGCGAGGTACCATACACAAAAACAAAGCAGCAAACTTAAAATCTAAGTTAGCTAAAAGGATTTCTGCACTTTAGTTGTACAATCTTTAATGAATTTTAAAAGCCTTCCGTACTGGAAGGCTTTTTTTGTACCTTTATTTTTATAAAAAAATTAGAGCTATAAATTATGTATAAAAATTCAATTAAAAGTTGGGCGGTAAATGATCGACCTAGAGAAAAATTTATCCTGAAAGGAAAATCAGCATTAAGCGACACCGAATTACTGGCCATTCTTATTCGGTCTGGAACCGCAGATAGGTCTGCACTCGTAGTTGCTAGAGAAATTCTTTACCTAGCCAAAGACAACCTTTCTTCCTTAGCAAAGCTTAAACTTATAGACTTTACCTCTGTAAAGGGTGTAGGGGAGGCAAAAGCAATAACACTAATGGCAGCTTTAGAACTAGGACGACGACGTAGACTAAGCGATACGATTGTACGATCTGAACTTACTTCTAGCAAAGATGCCTACGATTTAATGAAACCACTATTAGAAGATTTAGAAATAGAACAGTTTTGGGTTATCTATTTAAACAATGCAAACAAAGTATTGGTAAAGAGTAAGATTAGCCAGGGAGGTATGACTGCAACCGTGGTTGATGTAAGATTGATACTAAAGGAAGCTTTAAAGCTAAATGCAACTGGGCTTATACTTTGCCATAACCACCCATCAGGCACCTTAAAAGCGAGTAAGGCAGATCAGGTAGTAACAGACAAAGTAAAGGCTGCGGCTTCTTTAATGGACATTCAACTTTTAGACCATATAATTGTTACGGACCAGTCTTATTTTAGTTTTGCTGACCTAGGCAGAATTTAATGTTTTCGTTACATTTGTGCAAAATCAGTACATGTTAAAAATCATCACGTTAATTGGAGCACGTCCACAATTTATTAAAGCCGGAGCAATTAGCCGTGCGCTACAAAACTCTTTTTCAACAAAGTTGAACGAAGTTATTGTTCATAGTGGACAACACTACGACACAAACATGTCTGCTGTTTTTTTTGAACAACTGGCCATACCAAAACCAAGTTATCAGTTTAAGCTATCAGCCAAAAGTCAGTCTGAACAGACAGCAGAAATACTTAAAGAACTCGATAAAGTTTTGATACTTGAAAACCCAGACGCTATTTTGGTTTACGGAGATACCAATACTACTTTAGCAGGCGCATTAGCTGCTTCAAAAGCTCATATTCCACTAATTCATGTAGAGGCAGGCCTTCGTTCGTTTAATAAAACTATGCCCGAGGAGATAAATCGGATTGTTACAGACCATTGCTCAAGCCTCTTGTTTTGCCCTACAAAAACCGCCATAGCCAACCTTAAAAGTGAGTCGATTGTTCACAGCAATTTAAAGTGTTCAATAGATGCTCCAAAGGTTTATGCTTGTGGCGATATAATGTATGATAACTCCTTGTTTTTTTCAAAACAAACAAACGATTCGATACTTTTAGAAAACGAATTAGTTAAAAATAATTTTTTACTATTTACCTTACACAGACCTTCGAATACAGATGATTTAGAAAGATTACGCAGCATTTGTAGCATGGTAGTAAACCTGGCAGAAAAACACAGCAAACCTATTATTTTCCCAGTGCATCCAAGAACTCTAAAGTCTTTAAAGAGTTCTTTTTCCGTAGCGGAATATCAAGCACTTGCAAATCATCCCTATCTAAAGATGATTAAACCTGTTTCATTTTTAGAGATGATTACACTAGAAATGAATTCTCAACTAATTATTACGGACTCGGGTGGCGTGCAAAAAGAAGCTTATTTCTTTGAAAAACCGTGCTTAATTCTACGCCCTGAAACAGAATGGGTAGAGGTTGTACACAGCGGAATGGCTGCTCTTGTTGATGCTGATGAGAACGAATTAAATAAGCAGTTTGATTTGTTTCTAACTAAATATTTAAGCTTTCCCAATATATTTGGTAACGGAAATAGCGCTGGTTTTATTTGCCAAAAAATAATAGAAAACATATCATGATTCTCGTATATACTCATAAAATCACACCTCGCGTAGAGTACACATTCCAAACAATTTTTAAGAAATTTTTGGGCCATGAGGTTAGTCTTACAAGTCAAGTAGAAGAATTTATCGCTTTTAACGGAATTAAAATTTCGTATACTAAAAATCCTTTAGGTAGTGAGTTGTTTTTTAGTTCGCATGCTTTACTTTTTGAAAAAGGAATTGTAGATTATTCTATGCATGTAAGCTCGTGGAATGGGCAAAAAGTATTTTTTGAGCAAGCCGAAAACTCAGCATTACCCTTCGATGTTTTTGCCTGTAGTTTTTACCTTTTAAGCAGATACGAAGAATATTTACCACATATTAAAGATCGTTTTCATCGATTTCCAGCCAAAGAAAGTATTGCCTACAAAAATGGGTTTCTTAAAACCCCGATTATAGAATATTGGCTTGTGGATTTGGTGAAAGTATTACAAGCCAAATTCTCAGAATTTAAACCCACCAAGCGACAATTTAAATTTGTAAATACCATTGATGTAGACAATGCCTATTGTTATTTGGAAAAAGGAATGGTTCGTAATCTGGCTGCAAGCATTAAGTCTATTTTGAGTTTAGATTTTCATGGACTTAAACAAAGGTTTAGAGTTTTGGTTGGTAAAGAAAAGGATCCTTACGATACTTTTGATTATCTGTTAAGTTTACAGAAAAAGTATGAATTTAAGTCTATCTACTTTTTCTTATTAGCAGATTATGGGCACAACGATAAAAACATTCCTGTTACCAGTAAAAAATTCCAAACTCTTATAAAGTCTTTAGCTGATTATGTTCAAGTTGGCATTCATCCTTCTTGGGCTTCTAATAAGTACACAGAAAAACTGCCCATAGAGATAAAAAGACTAGAATCTATAACTAATAGAGAGGTCATAAGGAGTCGTCAACATTTTTTAAAACTCGATTTGCCAACTACCTATCGAAGATTAATAGACCAAGGCATAAAGGAAGACTATACTATGGGCTATGCCTCTCAAGTTGGATTTAGAGCCGGCACCTCTTTGCCTTTCTATTTTTTCGACTTAGATATGGAAATTCAAACCCAATTAGAGCTTCATCCCTTTGCAATTATGGACGGTACGCTTAATGAGTACATGGAGTTACCGGTAGATGATGCACAGTACTTAGTAAAGGAACTTATGGATAGAGTAAAAAAGGTAAACGGTACTTTTATTAGCCTATGGCATAACGAAACGGTTAGCGACAACAGGCATTGGAACCAATGGAAACAAGTATTTGAACACACAATTAAAGAAGCCTTCCGATGATAAAATTTATAAAACATAACGATGTTGATACCGAAAAATGGGACAAATGCATCCGTAAGTCAGTAAACTGTTTGCCGTATGCTTTTTCCTGGTATTTAGACATAGTAACAAACCAATGGGATGCTCTGGTGTTAAATGATTATGAAGCTGTTTTTCCTTTGCCATCAAAATCTAAATTTAAATTAACGTACTCTAGCACTCCTTTTTGGGTACAGCAATTGGGCTTGTTTTCTTTAACATGCAGTAGCTTATCTAGAATTAATGATTTTGTAGATGCCATTCCAGACTCTTATCGATTTATTGATTTGAACATGAATTTTAATGCAGACGTAAACCAAAGCTCGTCCATTAAAATACAAACAAACAATAATTATGTTATTCAACTGGACAAAACTTACAAAGAGGTAAAAGAGCAGTACTCCAAAAACCTAAGTAGAAATCTAAAAAAGAGTTTAACGCAGAACCTACAACTCTTTAAAAATGATTCTCCAAGCGGTTTAATAAATCTATTTAGAGCAGATAGGGGTAAAACGATCAAACATTTTTCTGAAGAAGATTACAAAAGATTAGAAACCATAATGCACGTAGCAATACATAAAAATTGTGGTCAAATATGGATGGCTTATGGCGAAGGAAATAGACCCTTAGCCGGCATGTTTTTATTGTTTAGTCCTACAAGAGTGGTTATGCTATTTACAGGAAACTCTAAGGAGGGGAAAGAATTGGGTGCCATGCCTTTTTTAATCGACTCCTTTCTTAAGGAATCAGCTAACTCTGGTTTGATTTTTGATTTTGAGGGATCAAACAATTTAAATTTAGCTCGTTTTTATAAAAGTTTTGGCGCCAAAAATGAGACGTACCAAAACTTAAAAATAAATCGTTTACCATTATTACTCAAATTTTTAAAATAACTTAATTAAAATGTATGACTCCTTGGTATGAAATAGTTAGTGTTTTTTTAACGAGTGCAGTAAAGTTTTTTGCAGGTCCAATTTTGGCAAAATCTTTCGGCTTTAGTTACATTCAATCTATACTGTTAAGTTCTATTGGAGGGATTTCGGGCGTTTTATTGTTTTTTAAACTTGGAAGTAAATTAGTCCTGTTTTTCCCCAATTATTTTAAGTCTAACACTAAGAAAAAGAAAATATTTACTAAAAAAAACAAATTTTACGTACTGCTTATCCGAGATTACGGAGTGTTTGGCATTGCACTACTTTCGCCTATTTTAATTTCTATACCGATAGGCTCTTTTTTAGCGGCTCGTTTTTTTGATGCAAATTCTGTCATGGTAAGAGTTATTTTGTGCATGTCTGTAGTGTTTTGGTCTGTTACTTTATCCACTTTCTTATACTTGTTTTAATGAAATACAAACATATTTTTTTCGACTTGGACCACACATTATGGGATTTTAACAAAAACGCTCATGAGACCTTAACCGAGCTATACCGAGACTTGAAACTCTCAAGTTATTTCCCTTCTTTCTCTGTATTTTACTCCAAATATATTGAGATAAATGATGAGTTATGGGACTTGTATCGAGACAACAAAATTTCTAAAGAAAGCCTAAGAACAGTGCGTTTTGAAAATACGTTTAAGTTTTTCGGTATAGATAATTTTGAACTAGCTCAAACCTTGGGAAATGAATACGTTAGAATAGGGCCTTATAAGTCAAATTTATTTGAAGATTGCCATGAGGTTTTAACCAAATTGAAATTCAATTACAAACTCCATATTATAACTAATGGATTTGAAGAGGTGCAGTCAATTAAAATGAAATCGGCTAATTTGAATCAATATTTCGATCAAATTATTACTTCAGAAAAAGCTGGAGTTACCAAGCCTCATGCTCAAATATTCGAATATGCATTAGCAGCAGCCAAAGCTATGGCTAGTCAAAGCGTTATGGTGGGAGATAATTTCGAGGTAGATTGTATTGGTGCAGAAAAATCAGGTTTCACCTCTGTCTTTTTTAACCCACAAAACCTAAAGCAAAACAAAAAAGTAAGCTACGAAATTACGCACTTAAAAGAATTGTTAGGTCTATTTAACAAGTAGCAATAACTGTTATACCACCTTTTACAACATCGTTTATGTTGCTGTTTATCTTGGCATCTAATGGCAGAAAAAGGTCTACTCTAGATCCAAACTTAATAAAACCCATATCTTTTCCTTGTACAGCAGTGTCATTCACTTTCGAGTACATAATTATTCTTCTGGCAACTGCTCCAGCAATTTGACGGAACAATATAGGACCTGTTGTTTCATTTTCTACCACCACTGTCGTTCTTTCGTTCTCAATGGATGATTTGGGATGCCAAGCAACTAAAAATTTTCCGGGATGGTATTTTGCATGTTTAACTGCACCAGATATAGGGTACCTGTTTACGTGTACATTTAAAGGCGACATGAAGATAGAAACCTGAATTCTTTTGTCTTTGAAATATTCATGTTCAACGACTTCCTCTATTACAACTACTTTCCCATCGCAGGGAGCAATTATCTGATTTGCATTAAGCAGTGTATCTCTTTTTGGGTTTCTGAAAAATTGAAGTACCAAAACAAGAAAAATCAGACTTATTAAAACCAGTAGTATTACCGCCCAATTGAATCCTCCCGCAAAATACCATGCGCCAAAATTAATGGTTAGTAGGCCTAATAGTGTGTTCCTAATGATTGTAAATCCTTCTTTGTGAAACATGTATCGATTTTTTTAAGAATTTATTAATGGGCTTATGTAATGAAAATATAGATAGAAGGCGGGCATACCGAATAGGATAGAATCAAATCTATCTAGTATTCCTCCATGTCCAGGAAGTATATTTCCTGAATCTTTTAGGTTTGAGGCTCTCTTTAACATAGATTGAAATAAGTCTCCAGCGGTTGCAATAAATACGGTCAGCGCTCCAAGAATCATCCATTCTTTCGTGTTTAAGCCAAATCCTGTTTGAGCTAAAACATATCCAGTAACAGATGTTAGAAGAACAGATCCCCAAAAACCTTCCCATGTTTTGTTTGGAGAATGTCTTTCAAAAAGTTTTCTTTTTCCAAATATTCGCCCTGCTATATATGCCCACGAGTCTGAGGCCCAAATAAGAACTAGTAAACCGATAATGAGCTTGTATTCGTAAGTGCCACTATAAAATCCTATAGGGATAATAAGAGCTAGGGGAACAAAAATATAAACTACAGTTACTAAAGTGCTACCTAGTAATTGGAGTGTATTACGATTTTGTCTGAAAAGCTGACTCATAAAATAAAGAAAAATTGAAAGTAACAAAAAACCAGTTACCTGTGCGTTAAGTATACTTGCGTAACAAAGAAAACCTATAATTAAGCTAGGGTAAATGTCGTATTCTATATCTTGTTTAGCGTAAATTTTTTTTAACTCAAACACAGCTATTACAGCTACTAAACTAAACAAAACTCCAATGTATATAGGTTTAGTAACAGCAAAAAGCAAGACTGCAACATACACCGAGCCTGTGAGTATTCTTTTGACTAAATTATTCATCGAGTCTCTTTATAATCTTCAATTAAAAACACGTACAAGTCTTTAGCCCGATCACTGTCGCTAAGCGTTGTAATAGATTCTTTTGTGCGTATGGTTGTTACCATAGATGGTCGGTTGTGCTTGTATTTGGATTGTATTCCTCTTAAACCATGATTAATGTCTTTAACTATTTGAGAGGTGTAAGCTACAATTACTAATGCTTCTGGTAGTTCCTGTATTTTCAGGTTTTTTGTTTGTGCTCCAGAAACCATTACAGAGCCATTAAATGCAATTAAAAATTCACAGTTACTAATACAAGCGTCTGCTTTTTTGTTGTCAATTTCAAATTCTATTTCTGTTGGTTTTAAAAAATCTTTAAGCTCGTCGTTACTAGAGTAAGAATGTTCCCACTTACTTTCTTGTACTAATTGTTTAAACATAACGAAGAATTCCTTTTGGTCTTCACAGTAAAAGAATTTGCCTCCTTTACTTGTAAATACTTTAGCAAAGGTTACATCGTGTGGGTCATTAGGATCGGGCATACAAATTTCTTGTTGCTCTTGTTCCTCTGAACTTAAGGCCGAAGCTTCCGATGTTAAAGAAGGCAGTACTTTAGATAATAATTTATTAAACAGACTCTTTTTCATTCTTTTTTAATTCTTCGGGCTCAGCTTCCTTTTGGACTTTTGCAACTTTTGCTGTACTTGGGTTTAAAGTAACAGTCTCATCTGTGTCCCAGGGTCTTTTTCCGAATAAAACTTCTAAATCTTCTCTAAAAATAACTTCTTTGCTCAACAATTCACTCGCTAATTTAGACAAAGAATCTTTATTTTCCTCAAGAACTTTAAGTGCTTTTGCGTAAGCTTCTTCTGTAATAGCTCTAACTTCCTCGTCAATCGTACGTGCAGTCTGTTCGCTATAAGGTTTGTTAAAACTAGAATTTTGTCCCGACGAGTCGTAATAAGAGATGTTTCCAATTTTATCGCTCAAACCATATACCGTAACCATCGAAGTGGCTTGTCGTGTAACCTTTTCTAAATCGCTTAAGGCTCCTGTAGATACTTTTCCAAAGATGATCTTTTCAGCAGCTCTCCCACCTAGGGCAGCACACATCTCATCCATCATTTGCTCTCGGGTAGTAATTTGACGTTCTTCTGGTAAGTACCAGGCAGCACCTAAAGACTTTCCTCTAGGCACTATGGTTACCTTTACTAATGGAGCTGCATGTTCTAACATCCAACTAACCGTAGCATGGCCAGCCTCATGGTAGGCAATAACCTCGCGTTCTTTCTTAGATATAATTTTATTTTTCTTTTCTAAACCGCCTATTATACGATCTACAGCATCTAAAAAATCTTGTTTTTCAACAAATTCTTTATCCTGACGTGCTGCAATTAGTGCAGCCTCGTTACACATATTGGCAATGTCTGCACCGGAAAAACCTGGTGTTTGTTTGGCCAAGAAATCAACGTCTAAATTATCTTGTGTCTTCAGTGGAGCTAAATGTACTTCAAAAATTTCCTTTCGTTCGGTAAGTTCTGGCAAGTCAACATAAATTTGACGGTCAAAACGACCAGCACGAACTAGGGCTCTATCCAATACATCAGCACGATTGGTTGCAGCAATAACAATAACATGATCGTTGGTGCCAAAACCATCCATTTCTGTAAGAAGCTGGTTTAAGGTATTTTCTCGCTCATCATTAGAGCCTGTCATTTGGTTTTTTCCACGCGCTCTACCGATTGCATCAATCTCATCTATAAATATAATTGCAGGAGATTTGTCTTTAGCTTTTTTAAATAAATCGCGAACTCTAGAGGCACCTACACCCACAAACATTTCAACAAAATCTGACCCGGATAGCGAAAAGAAAGGTACCTGCGCTTCGCCAGCTACTGCTTTTGCTAAAAGTGTTTTTCCTGTTCCAGGAGGTCCTACTAATAAGGCTCCGCGAGGAATTTTACCACCCAATTTGGTGTATTTTTTTGGATTTTTAAGGAAGTCTACAATTTCTTGAACCTCTTCTTTAGCTCCTTCTAAACCGGCCACATCGTTAAAGGTAGTTTTTACTTCGGTATCTTTGTCGTACAGTTGAGCTTGTGATTTTCCAATATTGAAAATTTGCGAACCAGGGCCTCCGCCAGCGCCACCACCACTCATTCTTCGCATAAAGAATAACCATATTCCGATTAGAAATATAAAGGGCATCCAAGCCCAAAAGCTATCCCAAATACTTTGTTCGTTATTGTAAAAAATTTGCACGCGCTCACTTTCGGTAAATCGAAATCCTTCTTGAGCTTCCTCAATCTTAGTTTCGAAAACTTCTGATGTACCAATTTTTATATAATAATGAGGTCCTTTGTTTAAACCCTCACCAAACATAGGCTTGCTAACCGCATCGTGTCGATGCTCCGAAAGGGAAGATTCCTTAATGAATATTTTAGCGATGTTCTTGTTTTGAATAATCTCGATTTTCGCTACATCTTTGTTTTTTATGTAATCTTGAATAAGCGTTTGTCTATTGGTTTCTACGCTTAATGAGCCCATTTCATTACTAAAGAGCATCGAAATCATAAAAAACACAACAATACCATAGATCCAATATAAATTGAATTTAGGTAATTTGTTTTTCTTTTGATTTGACTTGGTACTTTTAGTCTGAGACTTTGGTGTGCTTTTCTTTTTCGCCATCTTAATGTGTTGCTTCTATTGAAGTGATTTTTGCATCCCCCCACAATTCTTCTAATGCATAGAAATCTCTTACGGGTGTTTGGAATATATGAGCTACTACATTAACATAGTCCATTAAGACCCACTCAGATGTTTCAGTTCCTTCCTTGTGCCAAGGTTTGTCATTTAAGGTTTCAAGGGTCTCTTTCTGAATAGAGTCTGCAATTGCATTTACTTGAGTGTTCGAATTTGCATTACTTATCACAAAGAAATCACATACAGCTGTATCTATACCTCTTAGATCTACAACTTTAATGTTTTCCGCCTTTTTTTCATGCATTCCTTTTACGATTACATCTACAAGGGCTTTGATTTCCAAACTTCTATCTTCTTTCATTCGATTCTACTGATTAGCTTGCAAAAATAATGCTTTTAAGCCAAATATAATTCTTATAATGCTAGTAAATTCAGTTAACTAAAGTTAAGACTTTTACTATCTTTATTATCTGCTTATGGAAACACTTTTTATTGGTAAAAATTATTTGAAGTTTGAAGAGTTAACCTCCACTAACACTTGGCTTATGGAGCGTTTGTCTACTCAGATATTCCCTGAAGGAACCCTTGTTCTAGCCATGAGTCAAACAGCTGGTAAAGGGCAACGCGGAACTAGTTGGTCTGCAGATTTGTTAAATTCTTTAACGTTTAGTCTTCTTATAAAACCAACTTTTTTACCTATTTCTAATGTTTACGATTTAAGTGTTTGTATTGCACTGGCTATTCATGATTGTTTAAATGAGCTTAGGCCGGGTTTTAAAATTAAATGGCCAAACGATATTTATTTCCACAATAAAAAAGTTGCGGGTATTTTAATTGAAAATCAGATGAGCAAGTCTTTGTATCAAAATGCCGTTGTTGGAATCGGTTTAAATGTAAACCAATCGGAATTTTTAAATTTACCTAAAGCTACTTCTTTAAAACAGATTTTGGGTCTTAACTTCCCTATAGATAAAGTGCTAGAAAGACTTTGCGAGACTATTGAAGCACGATACCTTCAGCTAAGAGCCGGTAAGTTCGATTACCTATTAAAATCGTATCTTAAAAACATGTATTGGTTTAACGAAACTCGAGTTTTTAAGGCCAATAACGAACAATTTACTGCTGCCATAATCGGTGTTTTAAGGAATGGAAGGCTGGTGTTAAAGCTCGAAGACGGAAGTATTCAAGACTTTGACATTAAGCAGCTTAGTTTTGTTTGCTAAGTTTTTATTTTGCACATCTATAAGCCATTAACGCCATAGGTATGTAGGCGAGAAGTAAATCTGTTAAATCGAACCATAGCGGAGCTGGAAGCGATAAGCTCATTAAAACTCCACCAATAAGAAAAAGAATTCCAATTGCTAAGGCAAACTTTAGTTTATGAGTAAGTGCAATTTTTGCAGCTACATAGGCTCCTGTTAAAGTTCCAAGAGCATGTGCCAAAAAGGGCATTGTATAGTTTATGGGTTTAAAAAGATGTATGTTTTCCGCCAAACTTAACATGTTAGATTGATCTATTTCTTTAGGCAATGGGATGATTGAACCACTATGGGTTATTAGTATCATGTTTACGGTTCCGCCAATAAAAGCCCCTGCAATAAATGCGAAGGTATTTTGAAGTATTTTTCTCATTTTATTTTTAAGTTTTAGATACTCATTTATGTTTTCGATTTAAAATCGATAATTTTCAGTTAATAATTGGGCCGTTTTTGTTGAATCATTTTTGTGTTTTTGACGAATTTTAAGGACTCTTGCATTTCCCTTTTTTACAGAATTTCTAAGCGCATGTCTTAGGATCCATTTCAGTTATTTGATTGCACCTTCAATCCAATTTTGGCATACGTTCAGTGCAAAAACTAAATAGATATTTGCAATAGCCCATCTTGTTTGCCTCACTAAGGCTAATATTTACGCTTATTCTTCACCTTTTTTATTTGCGACTATAGCGTATGTCATGGGTATTTTACTGTCAAGGTGCTTTATTCTGATTTTTTTTCTGCAACTTTTATCGTTTTATTTAAGCAGTCGTAGGGAGCGTAATCGAATTCTTCGAAAGATGAGATTTCTAGATTATGTTTAAGTAAGTTGCCCATTACCTCGCTTAAGCTATGGTTCCACATAACATAGGTTTGTGTAATTTCTGCTTGTTTGTCTGCGTATGTTCCACTTTCGGTTTCTGTAATTGCGCCAGAATTAAAATACCTGTATTTAATTTTTTCAAAATTATCGTCAAACATCCATACAAAGGGTTGAAATTATACGAATACAAAAGAGCCCTTTGGATTAAGAAAATTAGAAATAATTTCTGCCCACTTATTTAAATCTGGCAACCAGCCAACAGTTCCATAACTGGTAAAAATTAAATCGAATTTTTTATCTAAATACTTGGGTAGCTCGTATAAGTCGCAACAAATAAATTGTGTATTGGCATTTGTTTGTTTGGCAATTTTTACTGCGCTTTCTATTGCTTTGTTTGCCAAATCTATGCCTATCACATTTGCACCCATTCTACTTAAAGAAATACTGTCTTGTTCAAAATGACATTGTAAATGTAGTATCGATTTACCTTTTAATATTTCCAAGTAAATTTAATTCGATTTCATTTAAAGAGCTAGTACCACTTAAAAAGCCCTTAAGATCGTAAAAGTCAGATTTTAAATGAGAGTCCACTCTATTGTTCCAATACGCTCTGTTTATTTTTATATATTCTTTTTCTTTATCCACTTGTCTATTTTTTGATGCAGTTTCTAGCAGCAGTATATTGTTTATACATTCTATTTATTATACTCCAAATTGATTTAGGTGGTGGTTTAGATGCTTGTAGAACATAGTATTCCACTGTGTAGAGGTTAATAATCCAAACGAATGGCTTTCCTTTTGATGAAAATAGTTGGCGCCTAATTCTTGTGTTTTAATTACATACGAAATTAGAAGATTTTTTTCCTTTTCAAAATCCCGGTCATTTGTAATTAGAAAGTCAGGCCCAGTTCTACGGTTTTTTTTTGTAAGGTTTTTGGCTTACATCTGTGTTTTTCACAAAAGTCTGTAACATCCATTTTTTTAAGCCCTTGGGCTGCTCCTTTTTGTTTTCATAAACAAGTTGATAGGTAACATTGCAATGTACTAACATTTGAGCCACGCTCATTTTTCCCCATACTTTTTTCGAATCAGTGTTTAGCAAGCTAATTCTTTGTATTATTTCTTCAGAACTTTTTTTTGCAAATAAGTTTTTCATCTTTATTACTATTTTTAGTTATTTATTTTATTAAAGTATAATGTGTTATTGTAGCGCTCTTTTTATTTTTTGATAAAAAGGTTGTCTAAAGCTTCTTTTACCGTGTTAAACTCAAATGTAAACCCAAGATCTGTTAGTTTCTTCGAAGAAACTCTACTGCCATATATTAGTATTGAACTCATTTTTCCAAAGAGCACTTTCATAACAAATTTGGGAATGTTTGGAAGGAAGATTTTACGATTGAGAACACTTCCGATTCTATTGGTTAAATCTATGTTGTTGATGTGTTGCGGAGCTACGGCATTGTATACACCGTTTAAATTATTCTTTATTGTATACTCAAAAACCTTACTAAGGTCTTTAATATGAATCCAGGGCATGTACTGTTTTCCCGAGCCAATTCCAGCACCGATCCCAAGTTTAATAGGTTGACTTATTTTTTTTAGTGCACCCTCGTTTTTTGCCAAAATTATTCCAATTCTTATAATGGTAATTGATTGTGCCACTCTGCTTTTGAAGAACATCTGCGCGGCATTTTCCCATTCATTACATACGGCACTTAAAAAATCGGTTCCCTTTTCACTTTCTTCGTTAAAAACCTCGTCTGTATTTACGGTGCCATAAAAACCTGTAGCAGATGCCGAAATAAATTTATCTAAAATTATTCCTTGCGCTTTTAGAGCATTTAGAATTAATAATGAACCCGCCACTCGACTTGATGAAATTAGATCTTTTCTCTTTTTTGTCCACCTTTTATCTGCTATGGAAGCCCCTGCTAAATGAATAACTATATGTACATTTTTTAATGCCTCTGGATCTATGTATTTGTTTTTAACGTCCCACAAGTATTCGTTTTTTGCAGTTACTCTTCTGGTTAAAAATCGTATTGAATGACTCTTCTCCAACTGCTCGGATAGATGCCTGGCAAGCATTCCGTTGGCACCAGTTATTAGAATATTTTTATGCATGTGTAAATAAGCTGTTTTCTATTGTATAGTATTTAGAAGCTAAATAATACTCCTACAGGATTGTCCTTTATTTGTAGCAAAAGCGTTTAGTAGTTTAACTCTGTTTACCTTTATTTGTAAAGCTAGGAATTATACAACAAGTTACAAGTTTTCAATTACAGCTTTATGTATTCAAACTAGAAGATGCTACAAAGAGAGAATTCTAGCTATTTCTCTTTGTAATTCTGGAACGACTAAATGTTTAAACCACTCGTTTTTTGCCTGCCAAATATTGTTTCTTGGCGATGGGTGCGGTAAAACAAAGTATTTTGGTAAGTATTTAGGGTAATTTTTAACTGTATCTGTTAAGTTTTTATCAAGCTTGGGTTTTAAATAATACTCTTGTGCATAGGAACCAATAAGTAAAATAAGTTCAACCTCTTTTAATTGATCTAATAGTTTCTCATGCCAAAATGGTGCGCACTCTTTTCTTGGTTTCAAATCGCCTGATTTACCTTTTCCAGGATAACAAAAGCCCATAGGAATTATGGCGAATTTTTTTGTGTCGTAAAAGTCTTCTTTTTTTACAGCCATCCAACTTCTTAAGTTTTCGCCACTTTTATCTCCCCATGGAATACCCGTTTTATGAACCAACGCACCTGGAGCTTGTCCAATTATTACGATCTTACTACTTATGCTTGCTGCAACAATAGGCCTTGTTCCAAGGGGTAAATGTTCTTTGCATAAGGTGCAAGTGGTAATTTCGTCTATTAGTTTTTTCATCTATTGTATTATGTATACTTTTTATACTTTATTTTTATTCTTTTTAGTATTTAAACTTATTTTAGTTAACAATCCATTAAAAATATAACCATGCAGAGGGTATACCGAAAGCCAATATATTCTACCTGCTAATCCTAAGGGTCTAAAGGTTGCCGTTTGAATTAGTTCGTTGCCCACAATTTTAAATTCGAGCCAGGCTTCTCCTGGTAGTTTCATTTCGGCAAATAATAATAATCTACCTTCCGATTTGTTGGCATATAGTACGCGCCAAAAGTCTAAAGAATCTCCTGCAGATAAGGTGGTTCTATTTGTGCGTCCTCTTCTTAAACCAACCCCACCAAATAGTTTATCTAGAAAGCCTCTAGTTCTCCAAAGCCAATTTCCATGATACCACCCTGTTTTTCCACCAATGCTCCATATCTTTTCTAAGGAAGCGTTGTAATCGTCAATTTTTTGTACTCTTCGGTCTTTAAAACATCCAAATTCCGGTACAGAAATAAATTCTGATATGTTGATGTTTGTTTCGCTACTAGAGTAAGAGTCTTTCCAGCTCGAGGCAATTTCATTGCTTTCTATATTCTCAAAAGCCTTCATTAAAGACTCTCTATAGGATATCGGCTTAATATCAAGTATGTTGTTTATTTCATTGTTTCTACAGGTTACCTCAACCTTCATGCTTTCTACTAAAGACTTCGCTAGTTTGTATGAGGTAGAAGTTACAAAATAGAGCCAATAGGAGGATAGCTTGGGCGTCATTACCGGAACCGTCCAAATTTTTCTTTTTAAATTTCTAACATCCGCAAATTCAAGCAGCATATCTTTGTACGATAAAATTTCATCGGCTCCTATGTCAAAATTCCTGTTAAACGTGGCTTCTTTTCCTATGCACTCAATTAAAAAGCTTTGCACATCAACAATACCTATGGGTTGGCATTTAGTTAGTAGCCACTTTGGTGTAACCATTACTGGAAGTTTTTCCACTAAATCGCGCATTATTTCAAAAGAAGCACTTCCGGAGCCCACAATTATTCCAGCTCTAAAGGTTGTTAAATTGTAAGTCCCTTTTGCAAGCTCATCTTCTACTGTTTTTCTCGATTGTAAATGTTTCGATAAATTTTTCTCGTTTACAATGCCACTCAGGTAAATGACTTGTTTAACTGAGGTGCTAGAGAGTTTGTCTCTAAAGTTTGTGGCCGATTGTTGTTCTAAAGCCTTGTAGTTTTCGGATGTTGACATAGAATGAACCAAGTAATAGGCAATGTCTATATCGTTTGGGATTTTTGAAAGCGATTCGGTGTCTAGTAAATCAACTTCTATTATCGTAATATTCGCCTTTAATGATTGAGGCGGGTGAAATCTTGTTTTATCTCTAACACAGCAAATAACTTGGTAACCTTTACTCACCAATAAAGGTAAAATTCTTTTTCCGATATAACCGGTTGCGCCTGTTAAGAGTATTTTCATTTGGTGTGTTGCTTGTTTAAATAGTATCTATCTACTTAAATGTTATTGTTTAATGTTCGAAAATCCCCCGTCTACATGAAGTATTTGTCCTGTAATCCACGATGATTTTTCGGACAATAAGAAAACAGCAGCTTGCGCTACATCTTTAGCTTCACCAACTTTTTTTAGTGGGTTTTTCTCAGCATGGAAACTTAATTTTTCTGGTGTGTTTAGTAACTTTCCAGCAAGATTTGTATTTGTTAAAGCAGGTGCTATGGCATTAACTCTAATATTTGGCGATAATTCTGCTGCCAAAGACCTGGTAAGTCCTTCTATTGCTCCTTTAGAAATAGAAACTTGAGAATGAAAGCCAAAGCCAAATTGGACTGCCACGGTTGAAAATAAAACGATGGAGGCATCTTTACTCTTTTTGAGTTTTGGCAAGAGTTGTTTTATCACCTTTGTTGCGCCTAAGACTTGCAATTTAAAATCTGCTATAAAATCATCGTCTGTAAATCGATGAAATGGTTTCAAATTGATGCTACCTGGGCAATAAGCTAAACCATGAATTTCTTCAGGAAGCGTGTCCAGGTCTAATACATCATTTGTTACATCAAAATTTACAAACCGAACATTTCCTCGGTCTTGCATAGCGTTTGTATGGTAGGTTGCTAAAACACGGTCTCCTTCGTTTTCGAGTAAGTTGACAAGGCTTTCGCCAATTCCTGAAGAACCGCCAATTATTACGTAATTTCTCATCTTCATTTTTGTTTGTAAATCACCTCTGTTCCTGTGATTAGGGGGTTATACTCTATGGTTTCTTGATTAGCAAGGTACAAAATGTTCCTAAAAATACTTGAGCTTTTATGGAAACCATTATTGTTTTAATTTTTTGAGCAGCTTGTTTTTTGTTTTTTGTTTTTTTGAATTTTTAGGTACCGTTTGCTCTTTTGTGCCTACTTTTGCAATCTATTTTAACTTAGATAGCCTGTATGTTGGAATATGTTATTATTGGAGCTGCCCAATCGGGATTGTCGATGGCTTACCACTTGAAGAAAAGTGAAAAAAAATTTTTAGTTGTAGACGGAGGTTCTTTTGTAGGTGCTTCTTGGCTTAATCGTTGGGATTCTTTAAAACTATTTACTCCTACAGAATATAATCATTTGCCTGGTCTTAAGTTTGATGCGCCTAAAGGATACTATCCCAATAAAGTTGATGTTGCCAATTATTTTGAAAACTACATTAAGCATTTTGATATTCCAGTTCATTTTAACACGTTAATAAGCTCTGTTAAAAAAAATGAAAACGGAGTTTTCAGCCTTTCTCATGGAAATGGTACTATAGAAACTGAAAATGTAATTGTTGCAACAGGACCTTTTCATATCCCATATACACCTCCCTTCCATACAAACTTGTCGGAAAAGATACTTCAAATGCATAGCAACTATTACAAAGCTTTGCATCAATTAAACAAAGGCGATTCATTAGTTGTAGGCGCAGGTGATTCAGGATTTCAAATACTTGACGAGTTATCAAAAGACAAATCAAGAACGGTTTACTTTTCTGGGAGTACAAAGGTAAAGTCAATTCCTCAGCAATTTTTGGGCAAACCTTTATGGTGGTGGTTTACCAGAACTGGTTTTTTAAGTTTTAATAAGTACAGTAGAATAGGTAAAATATTAAAATCGTTTCCGCAGCCAGTTATTGGTACAGATGTAAAGGGTATTCTTGCAAGAGAAAATGTGGTTTCTGTAGGCAGAACAAAAAATGCAAAGGATCTTGATTTGTTTTTTGATAAGGGAAAAATATCGTCTATTAAAAATGTGATTTGGGCTACGGGTTATCGGCCAAATTTTAATTGGATTGAAGGTTTAGAATTGGATGAGAATAGTTACCCTAAGAATTATAAAGGTGTGAGTAATATTGACGGCGTTTATTTTATTGGTTTGCCTTGGATGTATACACGTGGATCCGCTACTTTGGGTGGCGTGTGTAAAGATGCAGCCTACTTAGCGGATGTATTGTTCGAGTAAATAATGTAGTTGCTTAAGAACGGTTTTTTCTAGAATATAAATTGCAAAAAAAAACGACTATTTAGAGTCGTTTTTAAAATTTATACCCCTTGCCATTGGTCGGGTGCTTCACGCCATTTCTTTAATGCACTAATTTCTTTATCCGAAATATATCCAGTATCAGTAGCTTGATCTACCAAACTGCTGTAATCGCTTAAGGTGATTAAATCACATTTTGCTTTCTTAAAGTTGTCATCGGCCAGTTGAAAGCCATAGGTGAAAATTGCCGCCATTCCGCTTACAGTACAACCAAGCTCTTCTAGAGCCTTAACCGCTTTTAAAGAAGAACCACCTGTGCTAATTAAATCTTCAATAACTACAACGCTTTGTCCGCTTTCTATAAAACCTTCGATTTGATTTTTACGTCCATGTTTCTTAGGTTCAGGACGAACGTATACAAACGGAAGTCCAAGCTCTTGAGCCACTAAGATGCCGTGTGCAATTGCGCCTGTAGCAACGCCTGCAATAACATCTGGTTTGCCAAAACGTTCTATTACAGCGTTGGCCAATTGCTCTCGAATGTAAGTTCGAGTTGCATGGTGTGAAAGCGTAATGCGGTTGTCGCAATAAATTGGAGAGTTCCATCCCGAAGCCCAAGTAAAAGGTTTGCTTGGTTGTAATTTTATTGCTTTAATTTGCAATAGAAATTCGGCGGTTTTCTTCGCTGTATCCTTGTCTAAAATCATGCTGCAAATGTATAGAATTTTTATAAACGATAATACTTTAATCCTAAGTGGTTCTAAAGAAATTTTAAGAGGATTAGAAAACTTTGAAATTGAGCAATACTCTAGTTCTTTGAGTTTAGATTTAGCAATTGAACAGATGGAAAAAGGAACGAGTAAGAAACTTATTTTACTGGGATCTTCTTTGATGTTGATGTGGGATGACTTTTGTTCTCGTTACGATCTTATTGAAGCTGCTGGTGGAATTGTAAGAAATTCCAACAAGGAAATCTTATGGATAAGAAGAAATGAAAAGTGGGACTTACCTAAAGGTAAGGTTGAGTTTGGTGAAAGAATTGAGGAAACTGCAGTAAGAGAAGTAGAAGAAGAATGTGCTGTTACTTCTATTGAAATAGGCGAACTACTCGGAACAACCTATCATACGTACTCTTATAAAGGCATCAATATATTAAAAAAATCGTACTGGTTTGCCATGAGCTGTTTTGGCAAACAAACCTTGACTCCCCAAGAGGAAGAAGGTATAACTGAAGTTGTATGGGCAAATACTGCAGCACAAAAATTGTACGCATTAGATACGTATACATCTATAGCCGAACTCCTGAAGCAAGAAAAGGTTCTGCTTTACCTTGATGTTTGATTATATCTCTTATAATAGTAGATGATATTGCAGCCGATTCGGGTTTTGTATTAAGGTAAATGGTTTCTATTGTAGGAGCCATTGCTTGATTCATCATTGCAATACTCTTTTCGTATTCGTAATCGTTAGAGTTTCTTAAGCCTCTTAAAATAAACTGCGCTTTGTGCTCTTTACATGCGTCTAAGGTTAGCCCTTTGTAGCTAATTACTTTTATGTTTTCACAATCTTTAAAAGTATTTTCAATCCATTCTAAGCGTTGTTCAAACGAAAACATATAGGTTTTTGAAGAGTTTGTTCCTAATGCCACAATAATTTCATCAAAAATGGGAACAGCTCTTCGTACTATATCTTCGTGCCCCTTTGTAATAGGATCGAATGAACCTGGAAAAAATGCAATTCGTGCCATAGTTGTTACTTAAATTTAGTAGTATGTTTTATTCTTCCTCGTTTTCTTTTTCCCACTCAAAGAAACTAAAGTTTACATTTCCGTACCTTCTTTTACTAGAAAAATAAGGAAGTTCAGAAAAATCTTGATCTTTTGGATGTTCCAAAATCAAAACTCCAAATTTTGAGAGTAAGCTTTGGGCAAATACTTTTTCCACAATAACCTCTAAGCCTCCCAAATCGTAGGGTGCGTCGGCAAAAATAATATCGTACTCCTGCTTGTGCTTGTCTAAAAAATCAAATACCTCAGCTTTAAGAGTTGATATGGCTTTTAAGCCGAGCTCTTCTGCTGTTTGTTGTATAAAACGGATGCAATTTAAGTTCTGATCTACACTTAATATATGCGCTGTTCCTCTAGATGCAAATTCGTATGATATATTCCCTGTTCCACTAAAAAGGTCTAAAACTCGTATTTCATCAAAGTAAAAATCGTTGTTTAAAATATTAAACAAACTTTCTTTAGCCATATCTGTAGTGGGCCTTACTGGTAAACTTTTTGGCGCATAAATGCGCTTACTCTTGTGAGTTCCACTTACGATGCGCATAGATGTAGATTGAGGAGTTTGTAGTAATAATGTTCAGGAACCTGATCCAATACAAAGCTGTAATTGTAATTAGGATTTCTCTTGATAAAAGAAAGATTTCTTATGTAGCGGTAAAGTAATTTATAAACTTCTGAATTTTCTTCTATTTCGCCAGAAATAACCAGGGGAATTTGGTCCGGATTTAAATTTAGTTGCTCGCAGGCAAACAGAAGGAAGTAAATTAAATCTTCCGAAGAACGGTAAGTATAACTGTTATAAAATTTTAGTTTACGCCCTTCTAAAACAACAATTTCGAAGTCTGTGTTTTGAACCGAAAGATATATTTTAGTTGCTTCATTCAATTTAAACTGTTGGAGTAAACTTTCGATAAGAACACTACTTTGGTGTTTCCAAGTTTGACTTGGATAATGCTTGTTAAAACACCTTTGTAATTCTTGAGGCAGCGTATAGGAATTATGTGCTTGTATCGATTGAAGCCAATCGTTAGTTTCGTCTTCATTTTGAAGTAAAGGCTGGTTAAATTTCAAAATCTCAATTCCATTGTCCTTTTGGTAAAGAGCTTTTGGTGTTAAGGTACTCAACGAATTGCTGATGCATATAGCGATAGATTCGAAGCTTTGTTGAAGCAACTCTTGCTGCGAAACAATACGATCTATGTTTTCTGCTACCTCTCCGTAATTTGAACAGTTTTGAAAATCGTAAAATTCAAGTGCACTATATTTTTGCTCCTTGCTATTAAGAAGTACAAAAGAAAATCCATCCAAGCTAACTTGGATGGATAGATGACATGATGCTGAGTTGTTCAGCGCCAATTGTGGGTCGATATGACTGAGTGTAGCTTTTATGTTACTCCCAGTTACCGTTAATTTTTGCCGACACCATAGAACCTACTTGCAGGTCTTTAGCTGTATTTTTTATTAAATCTTTATCCAGTCCTTTTAGGTACTCTTCTTTTGCAGCTTTCGCCTCAAATACTTGTACAGTAAGACTCCCGGATTTAATTTTATTTGCTCTTAACTCAAGTTCAGTGCCTTGAGCATGAGGGATAAAGCGTAGATTTTCAAGCTCGAAGTCTGCACCAAATATGGAGTCTTTTATGCTAGCAAAGCCTAAAGTGTCTATATAGGTGGTGTCTTTAAGTTGGTACTCTCGGTATACTTTATTGTAAAACTTTAGTTCTTCATCTCGACGCTGAACAATAGTAAATACGCCTGTATCTACAAGTGGAATAAGCTCATCGAAGCTAGAAGCATAGTAACTATTGAGCTCTTTAAAAGCAATTTGTGCTTTACGAACCTGCTTTAAACGTTCAATAACATCTTTTGAACGACTTTTATTTTCTTTTGAAAATTTGATCGGATTCATGATAACGGTGTAGAGCGTGTAGCCCAAACCAATTACTAAAACCCAAAGACCTATGCGAATACCTTTTTCCATATTTAATTTGCTCTTTATATGAGTAAGGCAAATCTACAATTTTTTTACATTAATCACATTTTTTTTCGCAGTGGCTAATACCTATATTTGTCAACTTGAATTCTACACTTAAAAATAAGGAACTGCAAAAGCAGTTAGTTACGCACTTTCCTCACGAACCTACCATAGATCAGCTCGTACTGATAAAAGCACTCTCAGTTTTTTGCTTGGACATCGATCCCAATCAAATTTTTGTAATGCGGGGTTATGCTGGTACCGGAAAAACTTCTATGATTCGCACCATCATTAAAGCGCTTCCAACCTTTAATAAAAAGACTGTATTATTGGCTCCAACGGGTCGAGCAGCTAAAGTTATAAGTGCTTATACAAAGCGAAAAGCTTATACCATACACAAGCATATTTATTATCCAAAAATAAAAGCGGGTAGCTTAAGCTTTGAGTTACAAAAAAATAAGGCAAGTAATACTATATACATAGTTGATGAGGCTTCTATGATAGGCAATCAAACAGACAATGCTTTTGGAGGAAATGCTCTTTTAGACGATTTGATGCGTTTTGTAGACCAAGGAATTAATTGTAAAGTAATGCTGATTGGAGATGTTGCACAATTACCTCCAGTAGGTTTAACAATGAGCCCTGCTTTAATTCCAGAAGAGCTGCAAATGCGCTACTTTAAAGAAGTACATCATGTAGAACTTAAAGAAGTGGTTAGGCAAGCAGCAGAATCAGGAATCCTTAGAAATGCAACTACATTAAGAGAGCTTTTAGATAGCAATCAAAATAAGTACCAACCTATTTTTGATTTGTATCCAGACGTAATTCGCTTATCGGAAAAGCACGACTTAGAAGAGGCTTTAAACGATGCCTATTCTAGTAATTCTCTTGAAGATTCTGTTGTTGTTTTACGCTCTAACAAGCGCGCCAACGTATACAATCAAGAAATAAGAAATCGTATTCTGTGGTATGAGGATGAAATAACGGGTGGCGATCATTTAATGGTTGTTAAAAATAATTACTTCTGCTTACCCAATGAGTCAAAAGCAGGTTTTATTGCCAATGGCGATCAGATTGTTGTGAAACGAATTGCTACAATAGAAGAAAAACACGGCTTTAGGTTTGCTAAAGCAGAGGTGAATCTAGTAGATTATCCGGATGAACCAGAGTTTGAATCTTTTCTACTATTAGACTGTATTTATGTAGACAAGCCCTCGATGAGTTACGACGACAGCAACCGTTTGTATAAATCCGTAGAAAGAGAATACGCCTACATAAGCACTAAATATAAGCGCTTTCAGGCCATAAAAGCCGATCCGTATTTTAATGCACTTCAGGTTAAGTTTGCTTACGCCATTACCTGCCATAAGGCGCAAGGAGGGCAATGGAAAAATGTTTTTATTGAACAAGGTTATTTACCAGAACCTACCGTAGAAAAAGAGTATTTACGTTGGTTGTACACCGCTTTTACTAGAGCTATAGATACTGTATATTTAATAGGTTTTAAACCCAATTTTTTTTCTGATGAAGAAGTTATTAAGTAAAATATTTTTAAATATAATGGGTTGGAAACTGGTTGGCGACATGCCAAAAGATGTGAAAAAAGCAGTTTTGGTTTGCGCCCCTCATACTTCAAATTGGGATTTCCCCATTGCCTTAGCTGCATTTCAGATTGCAGGTCTAAACTTGAAATATTTCATCAAAAAAAGTTGGTTCTTTTTTCCAATGAATCTTTTCTTTAAGGCAACTGGTGGAGTTGCTGTAGATCGGTCTAAGAATATTGGTTTGGTTGACGCAATGACACTGCAGCTAAAAGAATCGAAGGAGATGATTGTTGCTGTGCCTGCAGAAGGGACTCGCTCTTGGGTGCCTAAATGGAAAACAGGGTTTTACCATATTGCTAGTGGAGCAAATGTTCCCTTGGTTATGGGTTTTGTAGACTACAAAAAGAAAGAAGTGGGTTTTGGTTCTTTAGTTTATTTGAGTGGCGATTTTGAAAAAGACATGCGTTTCATTCAGGACTTTTTTAGCAAAAAAAATGCTCGTTTTCCGGAACTGTACAATCCAAAAATCTATTAGGTTTACCTAAAAGTATAGATTTTTCTGCTTTCCAATACCTAAAAAAAAGCTTCCTTTTCAGGAAGCCTTTTTAGGTATTTAATAGAGCACTGTTTATTCTTTTTGTCGTACAAAAACAGATTTTAATTTAATCGCATCTACACATTAGCGGTAAAAAAGCGACTTATCGTTTGTAAACTTAAGTACCTTTTTTTTAAAGCAGAAGGTGGTTTTTTGTACCTCGTTGTTATAACTTTTAGGAGTATTCTACACATCAATTATGTCGTAATCAAACCACAAAATTACTTCTTGTCAAGAACTAAATATTAATGACAGACTCAAAGAATAAGTATTTTTTCATGTAAGTAAATGTTTTATTTTCGAGTCCAACTATATTAATAACAAGTTGTTTTGATCTAATCGTAACAAAAAAAAACACAGGCGAATTGCTTGTGTTTTAGAGTAAATATACGATGAATTAGTAGCTAAAGTGTTTGGGTAAATTGGATTATCTAGGCTAAATTTGTGTATACATTTTGTACATCATCGTCTTCTTCTATTTTTTCTAGCAGTTTATTTACATCAGCCTCTTGTTCTTCACTAAGTTTTTTAACTGTAGTAGGAATTCGATCAAAGCCCGAGCTTAAAATTTCAAATTTAAGTTCTTCTAAAGATTTTTGAATGGATCCAAAATTAGGGAAATCGCCGTAAATCATTATGCCATCTTCGTCTTCAAATACTTCTTCGGCGCCGGCATCAATAAGTTCAAATTCTAATTCTTCTAAATCTTGACCTGTATTAGCAATCATGAAATTGCATTTGTGTTCAAACATAAATTCCACAGAACCGGAGGTTCCTAAGGAGCCGTCACACTTATTAAAATAGCTTCGAACATTAGCCACTGTTCGGTTGTTATTGTCCGTAGCAGTTTCAATTAAAACTGCAATACCATGTGCTGCATAGCCTTCAAATATCGCTTCTTTGTAGTTGGAAACATCTTTGTCAGAAGCTTTTTTTATAGCTCTTTCAATGTTTTCCTTTGGCATGTTTGCTGTTTTTGCATTCTGAATAACAGCTCTTAATTTTGAGTTTGATTCAGGATCTGGGCCACCATCTTTAATTGCCATTACAATGTCTTTACCAATTCGGGTAAAGATTTTAGACATAGCTGCCCATCGTTTCATTTTTCGTCCTTTCCTTAATTCAAATGCTCTTCCCATTTTTCTGGATTTTTATCTTTTGTCAAATATATAAAATGATGTTTAATAGTCCTTGCGTTAAAACCGAATTTAGTCTTCTTTACTTTTGTTGTTTTCTACTATATAGTTGATTACTTTAGTCATTAAGTGCACCCGGTCTTTTCCTCTTACATTGTGTTTATGGCCCGGGTAAGCAAAGTAATCTAAAGGAACACCCTGGCGAACACATTCTTGAACAAATGCTAAGGAATGTTGCCAAAGCACAACATCATCCTGAGTTCCGTGTATCATTAATAATTTATCTTCCAAGTTTTTTGCTTTGTTTAACAAGCTTGTTTTGCTGTAGCCTTCTGGATTGGATTCTGGTGTATCCATAAAGCGTTCTGTATACATGATTTCGTAAAACTTCCAGTCTATAACTGGCCCTCCAGCTACGCCACAGGTAAATACATTGGGGTAAGTACAGAGTAGGTTTGTTGTCATAAACCCTCCATAACTCCATCCATGTACTGCAATTCTATCTTTGTTTACAAAGTCTAAAGATCTTAAATGCGCCACACCCGCAAGTTGATCTCTCATTTCTACCTCACCTAAGTTTCTAAATAGGACTTGTTCAAATTCACGTCCACGATTTTCAGAACCTCTACCATCTACTGTAAATACTAGGTAATTGTATTGGTTTGCCAAATAATGCATCCATAAAGAGGCTGCCGCTAAGCTTGTGTTTGTAATCAGTTGCACTCCTGGTCCGTTGTATACATATACTAAAACTGGGTAAGATTTGGAAGCATCAAAATTGGCAGGTTTTATCAATCGACAATTTAGCTCGGTCCCTTCTTCAGCTTTTATAGTATACAGTTGCGTCTGTCCTAATAGGGTGTTTTCAAAAGGATCTTTAGACTGTAAAAGTGTTTTTTCTTCTTTACCTGAGCTGGTTATAATTTTAATAGTACCCGGATTTTTTAAACTCTTGTAGGAGTCTAAAATTAAGGTGCCATTGTGGTTGGCTTTTATCGTGTGTATTCCTTCCTGATCAGTTAACTTAACAGATCTTGAATTTTTAAGTGCAGATTTGTATACCTGTGTGTCCAATCCATTATTGTCAGTTCCAGTTAATAGAACAGATTTGTTTGTAAAACCAATAATATCTTTAACTACCCAAGGTCCTTTGGTTACTTGATTTAATAAAGTTCCGTTTACAGAGTATCGGTAAATATGGTCGAAACCATCTCGCTCAGATCTCCATAAAAACTCCTGATTGTTTCCTTTCACAAAAAGCATTGGATGAAGAGGTTGTACATAATTACTGTGCTTTTCTTCAAATAATGTATTCAAAAAGTCTCCAGTTTCAGCATCGTATTTATTTAGTTTAACATGGTTTTGATCCCTATTTAGTACTGCAATATAAAGGTGCTTATCATCGGGACTCCAGGCAATATTTGTAAGGTATTGTTCTTTGGGACCCTCCGTTTTTACATAAATTGTTTTTTCGGTTTCCAAATTGTAAATACCTAAAGTAACTTGATGACTTGCCATACCAGCCATTGGGTATTTTATCATGTTAAGCTCAGCTACTCGTGCATCTGTATTTACCAAAGGATAATCGGAAACCATACGCTCGTCTTTTCTGTAGAAAGCAATACGCCCGCCATTGTTTGACCAAAAGGTACCCTTGTATACCCCAAATTCAAACCGATGAACAGCCTGTCCATTTACAACCGTTTCCGTATCATCATTCGTTATTTTATGTGTTTTACCCTTTGTGTCTTGAAGGTACAGGTTGTTTTTAAGGGTATAGGCTATCGCATTGGCAGCATCCGAAAACTCTGTGTTTTCTGCCATTTCATCAACGCGGAGTAACTCTAGGATTTGTTTTGTTATAAGATCGTAGCTGTAATAAGTGCTCTTATTTTTAAATCGAAAACTACTTTTACCCAACCAATTAATTCGTGGAAACTGCTTTAACGTATCTCCAGTAATACGTTTGTTAAGCATCGAAAGTGCTAAAGTGTCTTTTAGGCCATCGAGCGCTTCGGTAATTAAATTGCTGCCTTCAGTATAGCAAAAACGATTGCTGTTTTTTATCCACTGTAAACCGTTCATTCGATCAGGAGCAAATTTGCTCCATCGAGCCAGTATGGCGTCATCAAGACTTAAACTATCTTTTTGTGCATAAGTAGAAGCACTTAAACAGAGTACCGCGATAAAGATTATTTTTTTCATTTCATACTGTTTTTAAATCCATAACAAAGCTAAAAAGCTTTTTGTAAAATACTAATAAGTTGAAGACTTCGTTATCGATTAGATTACTATTTTTGTCTTTATGAAGTTTACACATTTATTTTTAATTCTATTTATTATTTCTAAGTCAGTTTTCGCACAAATTGGTGGCGATAATACCTACGAATTTTTGAACTTAACAAGTTCAGCAAGAGTACTTGCTTTAGGAAACTCTTTGATAAATACGTTTGATAACGATGTAAATTTAGCACATCAACTTCCCTCGTTGAATCATGAAGGTATGAACAATCAGCTGTCTGCAAATTTTACAAATTACTATGCAGGAATTAGCTTTGGTAGCTTACTTTATGGCTTGCCCAATAAAAAGCTCGGAAACATTACTCTGGGTATGCAGTATTTAAACTACGGCGAATTTAAACGTACAGATGAGTATGGAAATCAAATGGGTGTTTTTAGAGCTGGGGAATATGCAGCCTATGCCTCTTCGGCATTACATTTTGATTCTGTTTTACATGTTGGAGCTGCTTTAAAAGGCGTTTACTCTAACTTAGATTCCTATGTTTCTTACGGTTTATTAACCGACTTATCTGCTACTTATTCTTTAAAAGAGGGTAGAATGTTAGCTTCTGTTCTTGTTCGGAATTTAGGATTTCAACTAAAAACGTATGCCGGGAATAGAGAGTCTATGCCTTTTGAGCTTTTAGTTGGGGTGTCAACTAAATTAGAGCATGCGCCTCTGCGTTGGTCTATAACCTGGGCCCATCTAGAGAAGTGGGATCTGTCTTACGAAGATTCAGAATCAAACCTACAATCTAATCAAACAGTTGAGAGCACTTATTCATTTAGAGACAATTTAGTTTCTCACCTACATTTAGGTGGTGAGTTTCTGTTTAGTAAAAACTTTAATATTAGGCTAGGTTATAACTTTAAAAGACGGCAAGAACTGGCTCTAGATTTATACAAGCATAATGTAGGTATGTCTTGGGGTTTCACCATGAAGGTTTCAAAGTTCCACTTCAATTACTCTAGAGCAGCGCTTCACGCAACTGGACCTATGCATACATTTTCTGTAACTTCTAATTTAGGAGAATTTAAACGCAAATGAAAAAAATCATTATTGCCATAGATGGGTATTCATCCACAGGTAAAAGCACCTTGGCCAAATCATTAGCTAAAAGCCTTTCGTATAGGTATATAGATACTGGTGCAATGTATAGGGTTGTTACTTTGTTTGCCATGCGAAACGGTTTTGTAACCGAGACTAAAGTAAACAGTTCGGGTTTAATTTCTAATTTAAATCAAATCGACATTTCTTTTCAACTTAACGCTCAAGGCAAGTCAGAAGCTTGTTTAAATGCTGTTTCTGTAGAAAAAGAAATTAGAGGAATGGAGGTCTCATCCTTCGTAAGTAAAGTAAGTGCTATAGCAGAAGTACGAGAGTTATTGGTTTCGCAACAACAATTGATGGGTAATGCAAGAGGTATTGTTATGGACGGTAGAGATATTGGTTCTGTCGTTTTTCCTCAAGCAGAATTAAAACTTTTTATGACCGCATCCGAAGAGGTTCGGGTACAAAGACGCTTAGATGAGTTGATGGAGAACGGAACCGAAGTGAGTTTTGATGCGGTGAAAAAAAACTTAAGCGAGCGAGACTATTTAGATACCCATAGAGCCATTTCTCCATTGATTAAAACCAAAGATGCCTTAGTATTGGACAACAGTTGTATGACTAGAGCAGAGCAATTGTCTTGGATATTAGAGCAGGTTAGTTTAAAGTGTTTGTAAACAGTATTTTTTCGGTGTAAAAACTGCCATCCTCGTAGATGCTTTTTTCTAAGTAGATTCCACTTTTTATTGGGTAGTTTATGAGTTGACCCATGATGTTGAAGTACTGCTTATTTACAATTCTCTTATTTGTACTGATCGTTTCTTTTAAGCCCACAGGATTCCCTACGTAAAACGAGGCACTAAAATTACTTTCAAAAGGTGTGTTGTAAATTAAAGTGTCTTGGTTGCTTACTAAGTTAAAAGACCCTTCGCCAAAAGAGCAGCATAAGCCATCTCCCATCAAATCTAATATTGTAAACGTATAGCAATTGTTTAATTCCAATACAACTGGTATATCAATTTCTTGGTAAGGACTGTAATCAGAACCAATACCTTCTAAAATAACTTCTTGTGCATCGTTGGTTATTAGCCAAACCAAATCATTTGGGTAGTTATCCATTTCAATATGAAGCATGAGCTCGGTGTTTGTAGTGCTTATGCCTTGGTTTATCTCGTGAGATACTGTGTTATTATTTTGATTTATATCGCCCGGAGTATGCACTCTAAATGCTAGTATTTCTCCGTTTATATTGTCGCTGTAAAAGTCAATAGGGTAGGGTGTGCTGTTGGTATTCATGTTGGGTGGAAGAAAGTGGTTCCATTGAATATTGCTATGGTAAATGGAATCTACAAAAACATCAATGGTAAGTTCGAAAATTTCATTAGTCCCCACATTACCTACTACGAGATTAGCCGCTGCGTTTTCCTGACAATAAATAATCTCATTTGTAACTATATTTACATCGATAAAGTTTGAACCAAACTCACAGAAGTTGATGTTTTGTTCCCAGTTTAAAATGGTTTCAGGAAAATTAAAATCAAGTACGGTTGTCATGGATCTGTCAGGACAAACAACAATGTAGGTTGGAAAACCCATAATAAACGAATCGTAAAGATTAGGTGCGTCAGGTAGGTTAACAAGTGGGTTATTTATGTTCCAAGTTTGACCAATTTCCGCAACCATTTGGTCAGATGCGTTGCTAATTTCTAACGATATTATTTGTAGTTGATCGCTTCCATTTGGGCCGTTAATGTTCCAGAATTCGTCCAGAAAAGGAGCGCCCTCTTCGCAAGAAGTGCAATTAACAATAAAAAAGTCTAGTACAACGGTTTTGCCTTGGTCTAAATATTCGTATAAATTGTGCGATGTACCCTCCAAGTCAGTAACCACTAAATTAGGAGCAGTTTGAGCTGAGAGTAGGGTTTGTAGGATCACACAAAATACAAGTAATCGTTTCGTCATTTTTTGATTTTACAGTGTTTTTTAAGCAAATATCATTCCTATTTGAGAAGTTTTACTTTTTGTAAAATCAAATCAATCATTCCCTCAATTGTTTTCTGTGGTTTTGCGCTAAATTCGCCTGTAAATCTATTGGCTAATACGGCGCTAATGCTAATAACTTGGTGGTCAAAAATCTTCCCAAAAGCATAGAGACCAGCTGTTTCCATTTCTAAATTTGTTAGCTGGTAGTTTTTGTAATTTACCTCTTTGTAGGAGTTTAAAATTCCCGGGTATTTTATAGGAATTCTGAGCTGTCGACCTTGCGGCGCATAAAAACCATTCATAGTTAAGGTAATTCCAGCTTTAAATTTACTTTCGTAAAGCTGTTCCCACAAATCTTTAGAAGCCTCAACGGCATAAGGAAAAGCAAGTTTTTCTGGCCACTTTGTTTGGCTAGTAAATAATTGTGCTAAATCGTTTTCAAATAAATTCTCATTACACTCGTAATGATGTGGTATGCCGTCAATACCGATAGCATATTTAGAAAAAAGGATGCAATCTAAAGGAATGTCTGGAGAAAGAGATCCGGTAGTGCCTAGTCGAATAATTTTAAATTTACGTTTTTGTTCCTTTACAGAAGAGTTCAAAAGGTTTATTGAGCTTAAGATGTCTAGCTCATTAAAAACAATGTCTATATTGGCTACTCCAATTCCTGTAGAAATAACAGAAATACGCTTGTCTCCAAGTCTACCTGTATGGGTAACAAACTCGCGGTTTGTCTTTTTTAATTCAATCGAATTAAAGTGTTTTGAAACCTCTGAAACTCGATTAGGGTCTCCCACAACAATAATAATATCTGCTACGTCTGAGGGGAGAAGTTTAAGGTGATATACAGAAGAATCTTCGTTTAAAATTAATTCTGAAGGAAGAAAATTATTCATATTCTTTTAGTAATTTAGACGGAATATTTATTTTTCAAATATACAACTATGAATTCTACTACATACAGCATTTTAGTACCAATTGGTTTTTCAGAACAATCATTAATTGCTTTAGAGCAAGCTGAAAGATTAGCCGTTCTTACAAAAGGAGAAATTACATTGTTAAGTGTAATTGAAACCTCTGGAATGCTAACGCGTTTGTTTGGTGAGGACGATGCTCAGTACAAAGAGTTGAAATCAAATCTTCAAGTAAAACTAGATAAGCTCGCTGCCGAGGTAAGTGCTCGCATAGGTTTAAAAGTAAATGCGATGGCTTCTAAAGGAAAGGTTTCTCAGAAAATAATTGAAGCATCGGAGCTTATAAGTGCTAAGTTAATTATTATGGGTACTAACGGAACCCCTTCTGAATTTTCAAAAAAAGTGATTGGTTCAAACGCTTTTAGAGTTGTTACTCATTCTACTTGTCCAGTAATAACCATAAAAGGCCAAGATCATTTTAAAGGTTGCAGAAGCATTATATTACCACTCGATTTAGAAAAGGAAACCAAAGAGAAAGTATCGCATGCATTAAAACTGGCTCGTTTGTGGGGCGCCACTGTAAGAGTGGTCTCTATTTCTAATAATAAGGATGAGGATGCCAAGCTCAAGTTAAAAGCCAATTTGAATCAGGTAAAAAAATTCTTGTCTGATGGAGGTGTTTCAACCGAAGCGGAAATTATAAATTCTGAGGGTAAAACATTAGCACAAACCATCATTAATTATTCTAGCGCAAACAACGGCGACCTAATAATGATCATGACGCAACAAGAAAGTGATTTTACCAATCATTTTATAGGCTCATCAGCCCAATCCATAATTTACAATAGCGACACTCCAATAATGAGTATACGTCCGCAAATTAACATTCGTACCATATACGATTTACCTTAATTATTTTAGTCTCCCAAAAGGGAGAAGCTTATTGCATATGAATGTATCTATAATAACCATTGGCGATGAAATTTTAATTGGTCAAATTGTTGACACCAATTCTGCATGGATCGCAAAACGATTGAATGAAGTTGGCTTAGAGCTTAGTAAAATATACTCGATCTCTGATACAGAGAACGCTATATTACGAACTTTAAGTAGAGCGAAAGAATTTTCGGATATTGTAATTATTACCGGAGGTTTGGGCCCAACAAACGACGATATAACTAAACATACTTTAGCTAAATATTTTGACGATAAACTGGTTCGAAACGAGAAAGTACTTCGCCACGTACAAGAACTATTTAAAAAGTTTGGAGTTGAAAAAATTAACAAGCTTAACGAACAACAAGCAGATTTGCCCAGCAAGTGCCGAGTTCTGTTTAATAAATTAGGAACAGCCTCTGGAATGTGGTTCGAAAAAGACAAAAAGCATTTTATTTCTATGCCCGGTGTGCCTCATGAAATGAAATTCTTAATGAACACTTATGTGCTTCCGGAATTGCAATCAAGATTTTCTCAAGCTGTAATAGTTCATAAAACTATTTTAACACAAGGTGTACCAGAATCCATCTTAGCCGATATGATATATACTTGGGAAAAAGAGCTTCCAAGTTCAATTAAACTAGCTTACCTTCCGTCAGAAAGTAGAGTTAGACTTCGTTTAAGTACACGAGGTACAGATGAAGAGGCTTTAAATTTTGCGGTAGATGAGCAGATCGAAAAATTACAGGCTATAATTCCGAAGTTGATTTTTGGAGAAGAAAACGACACGCTAGAGCAGAGGATAGGACAGGAGCTATTGAGGTTAAAGGCAAATGTTGCCAGTGCAGAAAGCTGTACAGGTGGCTATGTAGCCCATTTAATTACCCAAGTTACTGGATCTTCTGCGTACTACAAAGGCAGTGTTTTAGCTTACCACAATTCTGTTAAAGAAACCCTTTTGGGTGTGCAGCCCAAAACTATTCAGAACTTTGGCGTGGTGAGCAAACAAGTGGTAGAAGAAATGGCTTTAGGTGTTCAAAAACTTATGAATGTTGATTACGCGCTAGCTACTACCGGCATTGCAGGGCCTACTGGCGGAACTGAAACGGTGCCTGTAGGAACTATTTGGGCGGCTGTTGCCAGCCCAAATGGAGTGCATTCTGTTAAGTACCAATTGGGAACCGAACGTCTTTGGAATATTAAACGAAGCTCTAGTGCAATACTACTAGATTTGTTACATATTTTGGAACGCACCGATAAAAAAGTAGAATAGTTTTTGTGAATTCAATAAAAGGCTTATTTTTGCAATCCATTTTGGAAATAGAGAAAGAACATAATCAATATAGAGATGTCTAGAGTTTGTAGTATAACAGGAAAGAAAGCGATGGTAGGAAACAATGTTTCTCACTCTCAAAGAAAGACTAAAAGAAAGTTTAGCGTAAACTTAATTAAGAAGCGTTTCTTCATTCCAGAAGAAAATTCTTGGATTACACTAAAATTAGCAGCATCTACATTAAAAACAATCAACAGAAAAGGAATTTCTGCTGTTTTAAAAGAAGCGCGTGAAAAAGGTTTGGTAGTAAAGTAAGCTAACCTATCCGATATATAATAACCACCTTAGAAATAAGGTGGTTTTTTTTTGTTTATATTTTTGTAAATTAAATCAATATTAGAATGCAAAAATTTGATTTAATTTTATGTTACCTATATTTAAAATACTCTTTTTCTGGATTGTTGGAATCCTTTTAATTCCTTACAATCCTTTTACATTTATGCAACTTGGATCTTTATTAGTTGTGGTTGCAATTTTGTATATATACACACATTTCAAAACTTCTTTCGAGCTCAAAATAGTCCAGAATATTGTGCTGATTGTTTTTTTAATTGGCGCAGTTTCCTTTTTGCATAAATCCAAAACACATACTACAAAAAAAAAATTAAAAACAGATTTAGAATACACGGTAGTAGTAAAAGTAAAGGAACGCTACAAACAAACTAATTTTTTATATAAATACATTGTTGAGCTTGAGGTGCTTTACGACGATTCTACGCATACTATAATGCAAGATTTTTTGCTTTATCAAAAAAGAGATTCTAATATAGAACAATATTTTCCAGGCGACCGATTTCAAGCTAATGTATATTGCACACATCTTAAAGAGGCTAAACATGAGGCCTTGTTTAATTCCAAAGAGTATTGGGCTCTAAAAAACATCTATGCAATACTTTGGATGCAGAATGAGCCCCCAATCATTCTAAAACCATCATCGACAATTTATTACCGTATTCGAAGTTTACAAGCCAAGTGGATAAAACTTATTAAACAACAAAACATAAGCCAAGAGACTCAGCAAATTTTAGCGGCCTTGTTGTTGGGAGATAAAAGAGGGGTTTCCACAGATATTTCGTCTCAATTTTCTCGCTTAGGTTTAGTACACACCCTAGCCTTAAGTGGTTTGCACATTAGTTTGCTGTATGGAGTGTGTGCTTTTTTATTGTCTCTTGTTTTAAAATTCCGCCCTCGTCTTCAGTCTATTCTATTAATAGTAATAATACTAGCATACGCAGTTTTAACTGGCTTAAGCCCCTCTGTTATGCGAGCATCGTTAATGTTTTTACTGTATGCTATTTGTTTAGTACTTAATAGAAAAACGAGCGTGTTTAATGTGGTTTTTCTTTCGGCTTTTATACTCTTAATCTACCAATCCAATTTACTTTACAATATCGGTTTTCAATTGTCATACCTGGCAGTAATCGGAATTGTGTACTTTTACAATAAGTTTAAAGTACATGTAGAAGATTGCTCAGTAATTGTGCGATTTTTTTCTGGTTTAGCACTTATTTCAATTTCAGCTCAACTAACTACGGGGCTTTTATCTGTATATTATTTTAAGAGTTTCCCTCTGTCCTTTTTGTGGTCCAACCTTATTATTCTTCCTTTAATTACTGTTTTATTATACCAAGGTTTATTGTATTTAATTTTGATACTTATCAACCTCAACTTTACGTGTTTTGATGTTTTAGTAGATCACACTGTTTCATTAATACTGTTTATTATCAAACTTCTGGATGTCAATTCTTTTGCACCAATTCCTATGTATTTAAGCCTCGAATACTTATTTCTTTTATACGGTTTACTTATTTTGATGTGTGTGGTTTTTTTAGAAAAACGTTATAAGTATTTAAAGCTTTTATACTGTTACAGCCTGTTTCTTGTAGTCTGTATTCTGTTTTCCAGCAAACCAAATAAACTCGAATTGTATGTTAATGCTTCATCTCAAGGGTATGTAATTTCTATTTTAGCAAATAAAGAGCAGGTTTTAATATCTAATAACCACCAGGCTACCACTTATCTTTTAGGGGAGTACTCCTTAGCTAACGGAACGGAATGTAAAGACAGTATTAATGAATTTAGTACTTATCAAAACGAATTTTGTTCTGTGTCTAAAGACTTAATTCAACTGTTTAATGAAAAGCTAGTAGTTTTGTCTAACGCTAAATTAAATAGCGAGTTTCGGCATCCTGTAGATTTGATTTTTTTAAGAAATTACCGATCAGACCTAAAAGAAGTGAACACTATTTTTTCTCCAAAAACACTTTTGCTTGATGCTGTTATGTCTAAAAGAAATAGGCGCAAACTCAAACTTCAGTGCCAAGAATTGGGAATTCCAGTAGTAGATTTGTCCTCTGAAGTTTATGTGAAGACCTATCCATTATAATTGAATTTGTTTATCTATACTTTGTTCTAGTGAAATAATTGTTTCTGTTCTTTGAATTCCATCAACAGATTGTATATCTTCGTTTAACACCTGCCGCATATGCTTTGTATTTTTACAGGTTATTTTAGCAAAGATGCTGTACACTCCAGTAGTATAATGTGCTTCTATTATTTCCGGTATTTTTTCCATTTGCTTTATTACATTTTTATAATTCGATCCCTTCTCTAAGTATATTCCTAAAAATGCAGTTAAGTCGTAACCTAGTAATTCATGATTTACAGCCAAATGACTGTTTTTTACCAAACCATATTCTTCCATCTTTTTCATACGAACATGAACAGTTCCTGGAGAAATAAGTAATTTTTTTGCAATTTCGGTATAAGGAGTTTTAGCGTTTCCCATCAGTATAGACAAAATGCTTCTGTCGATATTGTCTATTTGGTAATTTTCATTCATACTGCCGTAGTATATTTTGTTATTGATAATAAAATGCAATATAAATTATTAAAAACATAATAATAGCTTCATTTTATTATTTAATTTTTAATATTGTGTTATTTGTTTTATGTTTACCTCAGTTAATCGCTAAAATACTGTGGGGTGATGAAACTGGCAGACATGCCCTCCTGTCTCGAGGGTGGAGACCTTGGAATAAATCTTTAGACTAACCGCTCCGTGGAGGTTCGATTCCTTCTCCTACAGCAAAAAAAAAACTAGCTCACTTGAATTTTCAAATGAGCTATTTTTTTTTGCATTCCATTGCTCAAACGAACTTGGCTTTAATTCTAAAAAAGGAATGGTTTAAAAATATATATGCTGTTTTAACTGCTTTTTAAAACAAATTCAATAATTTTTTCGCTGGCACCTGTTTTGCTTTCAACATACTGCTTAGACATAGATTTTAGTTTTTCCCATTTAGCTGGTTCACTTAGTAAAAGAGTACAATGAGCTATGAGTTCTTTGCTAGAATTAATTTCTATCGCTACGCCCAATTCTTTTAAGTCTTTAGCTTCCTGAAATTTTTCGTTTTTTGGCCCAATATAAATAGGCATTCCAAAAGTAGCCGCTTCTAGTATGTTGTGAATTCCCTTACCAAATCCTCCACCAATATAAGTAACATCCGCATACGTATATAAAGAACTTAGCAGGCCTATATTGTCTATAATAAGAACTTGAGCGTTACTAGAGTTGTTAAGATTTGCTTGGCTGTATCGAATTGTCTTACAATGGAGTTTGTTTTCTAGTTTAACAATTTGAGTTTCGTTTATTTCATGAGGCGCAATCACATACTTAAACTTTGTTTCAAAGTGATTGATAAGATCTACGATCAGTGCTTCGCCTTTAGCCCAAGTGCTTCCAGCAACAAATAAAGGAGTTTTTCCTTTAAAATGTTCAACTATGGGTAACCGAACGTTCTTTTTAGAAATAGTTGCAACTCGATCAAATCTGGTGTCTCCTGTAGTACTAACCCTATTTATTTTATGGGTATTTAGTAGTGCTTTAGAGTTTTCGTTTTGCACGAAAAAATGATCTACTTTAGATAGTAATTCCAACATCCAGGTGCCCTTATTTTTGAAAAAGTAATGATTTTCTCTAAAAATTGCAGAAATAACGTAATGTTTTAAACCTCTGTTTTGGAGCTCATTTAAGTAGTTGGCCCAAAAGTCGTACTTAACAAAAAAAGTAAGGTTTGGTTGAACTACTTCTAAAAATCTGCGCGCATTTTTCTGAGTATCTAATGGAAGATAACAGATGTAGTCTGCTAAAGGATACTCTTTACGAACCTCATAGCCCGACGGAGAGTAAAACGTAAGAAGTATTTTGTACTTGTTGTGCTTAAGTTTTAAGGCTTCAATAAGAGGCCTTGCTTGCTCAAATTCGCCTAAAGATGGTGCATGTATCCAAATCAAGTCATCTTTTTTAGAAATGTGTTCTTCTAAATAACAGAACGTATGTCTTCTACCCTCAAGCCAAAGTTTTGCTTTTTTATTTTTGAGAGCAGCTAAACGGATTAATGTACCGTAGAGTTTTATACCAATATGATAGAACTTAGGAATCAATAATAGTAGTATTGATTGTCTGTTTTTTTGTACAGAGGAAAGGTCCATCCAAATTTAAGCCCACTTAATAAATCAAGTCTATCATCTTGATAAGCCTTTTGCGCATTGTAATCGTATTGTCTTACATCTTGTGTAAATGCTTGAATAAATTCTACTCCAATAAAAAAGTTAATCTTATTATTGTTGGAGAAAAAGCGGTAACCAAAAAATTCGGAAGTAGTAAATCCCATACTTAAGCGGTCGTAACCTTTGAGCATCTCGGAGTTTAATTGTGGCGAATTATTTCCGATGTCTTCGATTCTAATTTTGTGGTACATATAGCCAAAACCAGCTTGAATAAAGAAACCTGAATTTTGATTTGACGCAAATAGGGGTACTATTTTACCCAAGCTAACTTGAGCATGTGCTCCTCGTTCCCAAAAGCGTATCGATGCCGTATTTCCACTAACATTAATAATGTCTACGCTGCCGGCTGTTATTATGTCAATTATATCATCTTCAATTACCGTAGAACCTGAAAGTCCGGCTATTTCTATACCCCAGTAAAAGTTTTTTTTATTTTTTAACTGAAAACCTACACCGAAAAGCGAGCTGTTTCCAAATCGATCTTCTAGATCTCCACCTGGCGCATGGAAACTAGCGTTTAGGTTTATCATCGGAATCCGAATTTTCCCTTCTGAAATGCTTTCCTGGGCTACAAGACTTACTTGTAAAGCGAAAAATAGTATAAGTAATTTGTTTGTTCTCATTGTGTAATTCTATACCGCTAAAATAAAAATATTTTAGTCCACAGTACTAACAATATCAAGCAGATAATATTGTATTTAAAAAGAGGTATTAAAAACACCTCTTTTTTCTATGCCATGCTTAGCATTCTTTCAAAAGAAAGTTTTTTAAATTTGAAAAAACACTCTTGTTTATAGATATTAACTAGACTCTGTTTGTTTTTTTAGACCAAAACTTACAATCAACCAAGCATTCATTTCTTTTGTTGGTTATAATTTGTTTGACTGCGTCGATTTTCGCCTTACCATTTACATTTCACGTTACAATAGTGTATTTTTGTTAAAATTTACATGCCATGGAAAACATTAGAGCTTATATAGAACAACATAAAGATCGTTTTTTAGATGAATTACTAGATCTTTTACGCGTACCCTCTGTTTCTGCAGATCCAAATTACAAACAAGACGTATTAAGAGCTGCAGAAGTTGTTAAATCTCGTTTAGTTGAAGCTGGAGTAGATAAGGCTGAGGTTTGTGAAACTCCAGGTTACCCTATCGTTTATGCAGAAAAAATGATAGATCCAGCTTTGCCTACTATTTTGGTTTACGGTCACTACGATGTTCAGCCCGCTGATCCGATTGAGCTTTGGACGAGTGGTCCTTTCGAACCCGTGATCAAAACAACAGAGGCACATCCTCAAGGAGCCATATTTGCACGTGGCGCTTGCGACGATAAAGGCCAAATGTACATGCACGTTAAAGCTTTCGAATTGATGATGAACACTCAAACGCTTCCATGTAATGTTAAATTCATGATTGAAGGAGAAGAAGAGGTAGGTTCGAAATCTTTAGAAGCCTTTGTAAAAGATAACAAAGAAAAATTAGCTTCGGATGTAATTTTAATTTCAGACACAGGAATGTTAGCCAACGACATTCCATCTATTACAACCGGTTTACGTGGATTAAGTTATGTAGAAGTTGAAGTAACAGGTCCGAACCGCGATTTGCATTCTGGTCTGTATGGAGGAGCGGTAGCCAACCCAATAAACATACTTACACAAATGATTGCTTCTCTTCAAGATGAGCAAAACAGAATTACCATTCCTGGATTTTACGACGATGCTATAGAACTTACTGCCCAAGAAAGAGCAGAAATGGCAAAGGCACCTTTTAGTTTAGATGCCTACAAAAAAGCATTGGACTTGGGTGATGTTCATGGTGAAGAAGGTTACCTGACCATGGAGCGAAATTCTATTCGTCCTACTTTGGATGTAAACGGTATTTGGGGTGGTTATACTGGTGAAGGAGCAAAAACAGTAATTGCTTCTAAGGCCTATGCTAAAATTTCGATGCGCTTAGTACCCGGACAAGATCCAGATAAAATCACCAAATTATTTTGCGACCACTTTGAAAGTATTGCTCCTAAATCTGTAAAAGTAAAAACGATGCCACACCACGGAGGTATGCCATACGTTTCGCCTACAAACGACAAAGGTTATGAGGCAGCAAGCAGAGCTATGCTCGATACTTTTGGTAAGAAACCTGTGCCTGTTCGCAGTGGAGGTAGTATTCCAATAGTAGCTTTATTTGAACAAGAACTTAAAGTAAAATCAATTCTATTAGGGTTCGGCTTAGATTCGGACGCGATCCATTCTCCAAACGAGCATTTTGGAGTATTTAATTATTTTAAAGGTATAGAAACCATCGCTCGTTTTTACAAGCACTTTACCGACTTAAAGTAGATCTAATTTTAGAGTAAAGCCTCGCGATATTCGTGAGGCTTTTTTTTTGTTCAGACTTGGTCATTTCTATTATCTTAGCAGCATGAAAATACTCAAATTCATACCTTTTTTTTGTTCTATGTTACTGTTTAGTCAGCAAACAGATTCAATTATAGATTTATGTTTAGAGTGCGATTCCTTAGCATATCAAATAGATCAAAATTCATTTTCGCTGGAGGATGAAACGACTCTATATGGCTACAACCCTTTATTTCGTTCTTCGCTTACTAACTTTGGTGCGCCCATAGTTGGGTGGTATTGGGAGTTTGATAAATCTACAGACTTGCGAATAGGGGATAGGATTTTAGAATTTGCAAGGCTTAAGCCTTTAGAATATAGCGAATACAAACACACTTTTGCACATACAAAGATTATCTACGCTCAAGCCTATTCAGAAGGCCAGCGTTTGAGTTTTTCTCACATAAACAGACATAAGTACGGTTCCTTTCAATTCGAGTACGACCAATTGGTTTCTAAGGGATTTATGCTGCATGAAAAAAATAAGTATTCAAATTTTACTTTTCAAACCGATTATACCTCTCCTAAAATTCCATACAAATCGGTGCTAAGAGTTCATGTTTTTAAAAACACATCGGAGTGGAATGCTGGTTTAAGAGAGGATAGTTTATTTCTTTCAGACGCATCAATTAACTGGGAGCTCTTACCCGTAAATTGGACTAATTTAAACTCAAACCTTAAACACAAGGCTCTAGAATGGAGGCATACTTATCATTTTTCTGAGGCCTCAAAATTAGAGTACGACCTAAACTTATCTCAAGATTCTCTCTTTTACGAAGGTTTAAACAACGACAGTTTGTTTTACCCTACACGTCTAGATTCTTCTGTGTACACTCGTGCAATTACCAATGTAATGAACAGCCTAAAATGGTCTCAGAAGTTGACAAATGATAAAAGACTTCTTCTTGGGGTAAAGCATCAATCTTTTAAGTCGTATGTAGTAGAAACTCAAAAATTATCCGCGTTTACTTCTGTAAAATCTGATGCGCTTAAAAATGAGCTGTATTTTGAATTTGGTAAAGAAGAAAGAAATACGCACACGTTAAAAACCTATTTCAAACAGAAGTTTAGCTTAAAAAAAATCCTCAACGAAGTTCAATTATCCTATACGAGAAATTTACCTAATTTAATGTTTTACAAGGATTCTCTTTTAAATTTCAACTCGAATCCTAGCGATGCAAACCAAAACCTAAACCCAATTGTAAACCAGTCCATAGAATGGAGCTTTTATGCAAACCAAAACTTAAAGTTTACCAGTACTTACCATAACATAAGTGGATTTACCTATTTTAATGAAAAGGCCATGCCAATGCAGTCTGCCAAAACTGTTCAGGTATTTCAATCGCGTGTATTTCATCATTTAAATTGGGCTAAATGGCATTGGCTAGGCGATGCTGTTTATCAAAATAGTTCTAGTAAAAATCTTCCTCTGTCAACTATTTTACTAAACCAGAAAGTATATTGGCAGGGAGTGCTTTTTAAAAAGGCAGCCGAAACTCAAATTGGTTTTAGAGCTTTGTATAGATCCTCGCACCCAGGAATGTCTTTTGCACCTTTGTTTGGAGACTTTTACAGAGATCCCGAAAGTTATACAGACCAGAGTATTCGACTTGATGCATTTGTCAACCTAAAGATTAAATCCATTAAAATTTACGCAGCCTACGAACATTTTAATTCCTTATTTCAAGGAGTGCAGTATATATTAAAGCCTTATCCTATGGCTAAGCCTACTTTTAGATTAAGTCTAGTTTGGAATTTTTACGACTAAGCTCTTGCCTATTTAGAGGAATAAATAAAAATGCGTTTTGTTTAAATTTCTTTTTAAAAAGTTTCATTTTTCTTCAAAAAACACTGTTTATTGTACCAGAACTTCAAATTATTGTTATTTCTTAGTGTTCTATTTTGTAAGCAAATAGACTCTGATTACTTGCTAAATAAGATCTTTTTTTTTAGTTTTATAGAGAATAATTACATGGTTTTATGATTTCAATTTTAAAAAATTTATTGGGAAAAAAACAAGAAGCCCAAATAGACTTCTCACAAATTGCGGTGGATATGCACTCACATCTTATTCCGGGTATTGATGACGGGTCAAAGTCCATTAAAGACTCTTTGGCAATGATAAATGGGTTTATAGATTTGGGTTATTCAAAAATTATTACCACACCCCATGTTATGAGTGATTATTATCAAAACACACCGGAAACTATTTTACCACTAGCAGCAGATTTAAATAAAATGTTAGATGGACGGATACAGTTTTCTGCAGCCGCAGAGTATTATACCGATTCTGAATTTACATCAAAATTAGACGATGAAAAATTGCTTTGCATTAAAGGAAACAAATTACTCTTTGAATTTTCCTTTTTAGAAGAACCGACTAATGTAGATGAGATTATGTTTAAAATTCAATTAAAAGAGTACAAACCAATTTTAGCACACCCCGAGCGGTATCCTTATTTTACAAGGACCAAGTACAAAGGACTTTCTAAGTTTGTGGAGATGAAAAGTAGAGGGGTGGACTTGCAGCTAAACATGCTTTCTTTAATAGGTCATTACGGGCCTGACGTGCAAAAAACTGCCGAACAACTAATAGACGCTAATCTTGTAGATTGGATTAGCTCCGACTGTCATCACATGGCACATTTGAAATTGATAAAAGAAAAAGTTTCTAAATCAATTTATCTTCAGAAGCTAATTGATTCTGGGAACTTGAAGAATACAAGCTTGCTTTAAAATTAATTTTTTAGAGTGAAAGCTTGCAGTTCTGCCGATTCTGTTGGCATTTTACGATCTACTTTTTTTACCAAACCTTGCAAAACTTTCCCCGGTCCTACTTCCGTAAAACTAGAAACTCCGTCTGCAATCATTTGCTGCATCGTTTGTGTCCAACGAACAGGAGCCGTTAATTGAGAAATTAAATTTACTTTAATTTCTTCAGGGTTTGTAATAGCACAGGCTGTAACATTTTGGTAAACAGGGCAGTAAGGCTTATTGAAGTTTGTGTTTTCAATAGCCTTTGCCAATTCTGCACGTGCAGGTTCCATTAAAGGCGAATGAAAAGCGCCACCAACGGGTAATACTAATGCTCTTCGTGCACCAGCTTCTTTTAGCTTTTCGCAGGCCTCGTTTACGGCATCTACAGTACCCGATATAACTAACTGACCAGGACAGTTATAGTTTGCTGCTACTACAATGCCTTCTATATTCTTACAAGTAGTTTCAACCAGCTCGTTTTCTAGGCCTAAAATTGCTGCCATAGTAGATGGTTCAGCTTCGCAAGCCGCTTGCATAGCTAAAGCTCTTTTCGATACGAGTCTTAAGCCATCGTCAAATGCTAAAACGCCAATTGCTGTAAGTGCCGATATTTCTCCAAGGGAATGCCCGGCTACCATTTCTGGTTTAAAACGATCGCCCAACAACTTAGCTAGAATAGTGGAGTGTAAAAAAATGGCAGGCTGGGTAACCTTGGTTTGCTTTAAGTCCTCGGCTGCTCCATCAAACATGATGTCCGTAATCCTAAAGCCTAGAATTTCGTTTGCTTTTTCAAATAAAACTCTTGCTTCTTCCGAAGTATCGTAAAGGTCTTTGCCCATTCCTGAGAATTGAGCTCCTTGACCTGGAAAAACATATGCTTTCATAATTATTAGCTAGCTGCTTTGAGTTGAATTCCCAAAACCAATTATTAATAGTAATTTTTAGCTACTCAACCCTCTTACCAAACTCATGAATTCTTGTCGAGTAATATCCTCCTCCATAAAAGCACCAGAAAAGGCTGATGTAGTGGTAACAGAATTTTGTTTTTGCACCCCACGCATTTGCATACACAAGTGCTGAGCTTCAATGCAAACTGCAACGCCTTGAGGTTTTAAGGTGTCTTGTAGGCAATCTCTTATTTGATCGGTTAAACGCTCTTGAACTTGAAGTCTGCGCGAAAAAGCATCTACCATTCTAGGAAATTTACTCAAACCAACAATATGACCATTGGGAATATAAGCGATGTGACATTTTCCAAAGAACGGCAACATATGATGTTCACATAAAGAGTACACTTCAATGTTTTTCACAATAACCATCTCGTCGTACTTTTCAGCAAACATTGCAGATTTTAAAATCTCTGATGGGTTTTGATCGTATCCCTGCGTAAGGTATTGCATTGCCTTAGCTACTCGTTCTGGGGTTTTTAATAATCCTTCTCTTTCTGTGTCTTCTCCAATATGAGATAAGACTTGCTTAAAGTGACCAGAAAGTGCGTCTGTACATTCCTGGTCGTAGTGTTCTACTTTTTTATAGCCCATAATCTTAACCGAAGTATTCTATAAAGTTATTTTCTGTTTCATGAACTTTGATGCAATGTAATTCTACTCCCATTTCGCGAATTGGAGCCACTAATTGATTCCATATCTCAATAGCCAAAACTTCTGTAGAAGCCATCTTTCCGAACATGAAATCTACATCTACATTGATGTTTTTATGGTCGAGTTTATCAATTACTTTGTCCTGTATAACTGGACTCAAGTCTTTCAAATTAACTACAAAACCTGTTTCTGGATTAACCTCACCTTTTACCGTAACATGAAGTATAAAGTTATGACCATGCCAATTAGGATTGGAGCAAGATCCGAAAATCTTTAAGTTTTTTTCAGCACTCCATTCTGGGCGCGAAAGCTTATGTGCAGAGCAAAATCGCTCTCTTCTTGTGATGTAAATCATCTTTTTTGTAATTTTAATAATGCAAAGATAGGTTATTTTGATTGTTTGTTACTAATTGTTTTTTGTTGGATTTTTAATTTTAATTCAACTAATAGTTTGTTCTTTTTTACTCTTATTTTACTAGTTTTCTTAAACGATCAAGCAACAAATAATTTCTATTTAGTACCTTTGTTTTATGAAACTACTGCTAGTAAGCGCCACTTATTCTGAAATAAGAATTTTGCTGGAAAACGCAAAAAAAATTACATCGTTTAACGACCAACTCAGCACCTATTCTATCTTCGATAAGGAATTTGATTTGCTTTGTACTGGAATTGGAATGGTTGCTACTTCTTTTCATATGGGTAAAACCTTAGCTGCACATTCATACGATGCTATTGTAAATGTTGGTATAGCAGGTTCTTTTAATAAGAAAACACCTTTAGGTACAGTTGTAGAGGTTGTTCAAGATCAGTTTCCTGAAATGGGTGCCGATGATGGCGACAATTTTTTATCACTCTTAGAATTAGGTTTTAGCGAATCCGATAATTTTCCATTTCAATCGGGAGTTTTATTAAATTACCAAGAGTTTTGGAATCTGTCGTATCCTAAGGTAAAATCGATAACCGTTAATACCGTTCACGGTTCTAAAGAACGTATAGCAAAAACACAAACACGCTTTCGAGCGCAGACAGAAAGTATGGAAGGCGCAGCCTTTTTTTACGCTTGTCAATCTTATGAGATTCCGTGTTTGCAAATTAGAGCTATTTCGAATTATGTAGAACCACGAAACAGAGCTGCTTGGAATGTTCCTCTTGCGATTAAAAATTTGAACATTGAAATCTTAAACATCATCAAATGAAAAAAATCAGCATAGGGTTTTCTCCCTGTCCTAACGATACCTTTATATTTGATGCTTTAATTCACGGTAAAATTGATACCGAAGGTTTGAGTTTTGTTGCTTGTATGGCCGATGTAGAGGAGCTTAATTTAAGAGCAATTCGAGAGGAGCTTGATGTTACTAAACTTAGTTACCACGCTTTTTTACATTGTTTAAATTCGTATATAATGATGGACTCCGGTTCTGCTCTAGGAAATAATTGCGGACCTTTATTAATTAAAAACAAAGGCGATGAAAATCCTTCGGCCGGAAGTTTAATAGCTATACCAGGTAGGTTTACCACAGCAAATTTTTTGCTAAATTATGCTTATCCAACACTGCAAAACACAAAGGAATTTTTGTTTTCTGACATAGAACTTGCTTTAAAGCAAAAGGAAGTTAGTGCTGGACTGATTATTCACGAAAATCGTTTTACCTACGCCGAAAGAGGTTTTGAAAAAGTTGAAGATTTAGGTGCTTATTGGGAGCGAGATACCGGAATGCCAATTCCACTTGGTGGCATAGCCGTAAAACGGAATTTAGATAGTGCTTTACAAGAAAAAATTCAAAGATTAATTCGTAAGAGTGTAGCTTATGCATTTAAAAACCCAGCAGAAAGCCTTGGTTTTGTTAAAGAAAATGCACAAGAAATGGATCTTGAGGTAATGCGCAAACACATTGATTTGTATGTAAATAATTTTAGTTTAGCTCTGGGTACAAAAGGAAAAGAAGCGGTTGTTGCTATGTATAATTTTTCTGTTAAAAATAAGCTCATACAAGCCACGGATAATCGTTTGTTTGTTTAAAAACAGTATTTACACAGAGCAGTGCCAAGCAAATTATATTCATTTTTAAAAGCAGTTTTATGAAAATACTAAGTATAGAAACAGGGAGTTTTAAATTAGACGGTGGTGCAATGTTTGGTGTAGTGCCAAAAAGTTTATGGCAAAAAACCAATCCTGCAAACGATCAGAACTTATGCCCTTGGTCTATGCGAAGTATGTTGGTAGATTATGGCGACCGAAAAGTATTGATAGATAATGGTATTGGAGATAAGCAAAGTGCTAAGTTTTTTGGGCACTTTCATTTACATGGCGATGATACACTCTTTAAATCTTTAGCCAAACACGGTTACCATCCAGATGATATTACCGATGTTTTTTTAACGCACTTACATTTTGATCATTGCGGAGGGGGAGTTAAGTACAACGAAAAGGGAGAGTTAGAAACCGTTTTTAAAAATGCCACATATTGGTCTAACGAAACGCATTGGAATTTGGCTTTAAATCCGAATGACCGCGAAAAAGCTTCCTTTTTAAAAGAAAACCTAGTGCCAATAAAAGCCAGTGGTCAGTTAGATTTTATTAAAACAGACGGAATTTTCCTTCCTGGTTTTGATGTTCTTTTTGCCGATGGCCATACAGAATCGCAAATGATACCGCATATTTCTTACAAAGATGAAACTGTTGTTTTTGCAGCAGATTTGCTTCCTTCCGTAGGACATATTCCTCTGCCTTACGTTATGGGTTACGATACAAGGCCTTTGTTAACGCTTGAAGAGAAAAAAATATTTTTAGAAACAGCTGCCGACAAAAACCACACACTCTTTTTACAGCACGATTACTACCAATCTTGCTGCTCTGTACAACATACCGATAGAGGAGTGAAAGTGCAGGATACTTTTAATTTTGAAGAACGGTTTTAATTCCACCAATTCGGTTTAAAGCCAAGTATAATGTGTTCTTATTCGGTAAAAATCCACCTATTTGGTGGCCTTATTCTTTTGTTTTAGCAGCAACCCAATTACGTGCATTTACAAATGCTTCAATCCAAGGCGAAACTTCGTTGTTTTTTTCTGGGTAGTTTGCCCAGTTCCAAGGGAAAATAGAGCGTTCTGGATGAGGCATCATCACTAGATGACGGCCATCTTTTGAAGTAATTGCTGCCGTATTAAAGTCCGATCCATTCGGGTTAGCTGGATAATTTTTATAGCTGTATTTAGAAACAATTGAGTACTCATTTTCGGGGTAAGGCATAGAGAATTTACCCTCACCATGAGCCACCCAAACACCCAATCGAGAGCCAGATAAAGTACTGAATAGCACCGAATTGTTTTCCGGTATGTCTACGTTTACAAAACCAGACTCAAATTTATGAGAGTCGTTGTGGAGCATTTTAGGCTTTTCTTTATGCTCAGGGTTTATTAATCCTAACTCTACAAACAATTGACAACCGTTGCATATACCTAAAGAAAGTGTGTCTTCTCTTTCGAAGAAGTTTTTTAAGGCTTTTTGTGCATTTTCGTTGTATTTAAATGAGCCTGCCCATCCTTTGGCAGAACCTAATACATCGGAGTTGGAAAATCCGCCTACGGCAGCAATAAAGTTTACATCCGACAAATCCTCACGTCCGCTCATAAGGTCTGTCATGTGAATGTCTTTCACATCAAATCCTGCTAAGTAGAGTGCATAAGCCATTTCGCGTTCAGAATTTGAACCTTTTTCACGAATTATTGCCGCCTTTAAACCGCTGGCTGTTTTTCTGTTCGGATTTAAACCCATGGCAGCTAACTGACCGCTAAACGAAGCCGGGAAGTTAAATTCTAATGGCATGTGCTTGTAATTGTTAAAACGCTCTAAAGCTTTTTCTTCGCCACTCTGCTTGCGGTCTAATAAGTAGGAGGTTTTGTACCAAACATCCCTTAAATCGCTTACACTTAAATTAAAGTTCAAGGCATTACTGGTAATGTTAAGTTCTGATACCTCAACTGCTTTACCAAGCGTGTGGTAAGACACATTCAGGTCTGTTAAAATTGCATCAGCTTTAGCACTGTTATTTACTTGAAGTAAAACACCCGCATTTTCAGCAAATAACAATTTAACAATGTCTTTTTCATTCAAACAAGTTAAATCTATGTCGGCACCTAGGTTTACATCAGCAAAACACATTTCTAGCAATGCGGTAATTAAACCACCGGCAGAAATATCGTGTCCGGCCTCAACCAAGTTAGCCTTAATTAGTTTTTGTACTGCATTGAATCCATTTTTAAAAAACGCTGCATCTTTTATGTTGGGCGATTCTGTACCTACTTTATTGTTTACTTGCGCAAAAGAGCTGCCGCCTAATTTATAGGCATCTTGAGATAAGTTGATGTAGATAATTGGGGCATCTTCTTTTTTCTTTAATACCGGGCTTACCACTTGATTTATGTCACTACATTCTCCAATGGCAGAAATAATAACCGTACCAGGAGAAACCACTTTGCTACCGTCTTTGTATTTCTGTGTCATAGACAGGCTGTCTTTTCCGGTAGGAACGTTAATTCCCAGAGAAATTGCGAAATCGCTAATTCCTTTTACGGCTTCGTACAAACGGGCATCTTCGCCTTCGTTTCTGCAAGGCCACATCCAGTTTGCGCTTAAAGAAACGCCGTTTAGATTTTCGGAAATAGGAGCGAATACCAAGTTGGTTAATGCCTCGGCAATTGCATTTCGAGAGCCTGCTACCGGATCGATTAAAGCGCTTATTGGAGCATGTCCGATTGAGGTAGCTACTCCAATTTTACCTCTGTAATCTAGAGCCATTACCCCGCAATTGTTAAGCGGTAAATGTAAAGGACCTGTATTTTGTTGCTTCGCTACTTTTCCCGAAACACATCGGTCAACTTTATTTGTTAGCCAGTCCTTACAGGCTACAGCTTCTAGTTGAAGTACGGAGGTTATGTATTCGAAAAGCTGATCTTGGTGGTACTCTACTTTGGAAAAGTTAGCTTTCTTTTTAGTGTCTACCATTACGGTTTTTGGAGAAGAACCAAAGTAGTGCTTCAACTTCATGTCTATGGGCTTACTGCCGTCTTTAACCGACTCGAAGGAGAAGTTCATATCTCCAGTGATCTCTCCAACATTGTAAAACGGAGCTCTTTCTCGTTCCGAAATTTTACGCAGTTCTTCTAAGTGTTTTTCGTTAATAACCAATCCCATACGCTCTTGTGATTCGTTGCCCACAATTTCTTTTGCCGACAGTGTGGAGTCGCCTATAGGTAGTGCTTCCAAATCTATTTTTCCGCCGGTTTCTTCTACCAATTCCGACAGGCAATTTAAGTGCCCACCAGCACCGTGATCGTGAATAGAAACAATTGGGTTGTTATCACTTTCTACCATTGCTCTAATAGCATTAGCAGCCCGTTTTTGCATTTCAGGGTTGGAGCGTTGTATTGCATTTAATTCGATGGCGTTGTCTAGCTCACCTGTATCTACAGAAGACACCGAAGAGCCTCCCATACCGATGCGGTAATTGTCGCCGCCTAAAATAACAACCCGATCTCCTTTTTGTGGAATGTCTTTAAGGGCATCTTGGTGTTTTCCCCAGCCAATACCTCCAGCTTGCATAATTACTTTATCGTAGCCTAAGTTGTTTGCATTTTCGGTGTGCTCAAAAGTAAGTACCGAACCTGTAATTAAAGGCTGTCCAAACTTGTTTCCAAAATCAGAAGCTCCGTTGGATGCTTTAATTAAAATATCCATCGGAGTTTGGTAAAGCCAATTGCGCTCTTCCATCCCTTCTTCCCATTTACGGTCTTCTTCTTCTTCTTCTAAACGAGAGTAAGAAGTCATGTAAACAGCGGTTCCAGCCAAAGGTAAACTTCCTTTTCCTCCGGCTAATCGGTCTCTAATTTCTCCTCCAGAACCTGTTGCTGCTCCGTTAAAAGGCTCTACAGTTGTAGGGAAATTATGTGTTTCTGCTTTTAAAGAGAGTACAGATTGTATTTCTTTTGTGTGGTAATAATCGGCAATGTCTTGACGCTTAGGTGAAAAAAGCTCAATTTTAGGGCCTTTTACAAAAGCAACGTTGTCTTTGTAGGCAGAGACCAAGTTGCCGCCGTTTAATTCGGATGTTTTTTTGATGAGTTTAAAAAGACTGCTTTCTTTTTCCACTCCATCTATAATAAAAGTTCCGTTAAATATTTTGTGTCTGCAGTGTTCTGAGTTTATTTGGGAGAAGCCAAAAACTTCGGAATCTGTTAATTTTCTTCCAATTTCTTGGCTAACGCTTTCGAGGTATTTTACCTCATCTTCATTTAAAGCCAATCCTTCTTGAGCATTGTATTCAGAAATGTTTTCTATGTGAATTATTTCTTCAGGTTTTGCATCAATTGTAAACATTTTTTGATGCAAGTTTGTATATTTTACCTGCAACATGGGATCAAAAACGGCCTCTGCATCAAAAATAAAATATTCTTCAATACGATCAATTCCTTTTATGCCCATGTTCTGTGTAATTTCCACAGCATTTGTGCTCCAGGGGCTAATCATTTCTTTTCTTGGACCTACAAAATCACCTTCAATAGTTTCCTTTTTTAGTTGTGCTGCATTGCCGAACAACCAGTGTAATTTTTCGCAATTTTCTGAACTAATAGCTTCTTTAGTGGCTAGGGCAAATATTTGGTTTGTTCCCTTAAAGAATGAAATCATAGGTAGTTATTTTGGTTGCTGTTATTGGGAGCAAAATTAGGTATTTTTTGGGAAATATAAGACAAAAAAAAGCTCCGATAAACGGAGCTTTTTAATTATGTAAACAGAAGTGTTATGCAAGAACTTCTTTCATTTTAGAACCTAAATCTGCAGGAGACACCACTACGTGTATTCCGCATTCTGTCATTATTTTCATTTTTGCTTCGGCAGTATCTTCATCGCCACCTACAATTGCACCAGCGTGGCCCATTGTTCTGCCTTTAGGAGCTGTTTGCCCGGCTATAAAACCAACTACTGGTTTTGTGCCGTGTTCTTTAATCCAACGCGCTGCATCGGCTTCCATAGTACCGCCAATTTCACCAATCATAATGATTCCTTCTGTTGCAGGATCGTTCATTAATAATTCTACGGCTTCTTTGGTTGTTGTTCCAATAATTGGGTCTCCACCAATACCAATAGCAGTGGTGATACCTAAACCAGCTTTTACAACCTGGTCTGCAGCTTCGTAAGTTAAGGTACCCGATTTAGAAACGACACCGATTGTACCTGGTTTGAATACAAAGCCTGGCATAATACCACATTTTGCTCCATCTGGTGTAATTACACCCGGACAGTTAGGTCCAATTAAACGACAGTCGATGTTTGAAATATAACTTTTTACAGTAACCATGTCCTTTGTAGGAACGCCTTCTGTAATGCAAATAATAACTTTTATTCCAGCATCGGCAGCTTCCATAATGGCATCAGCAGCAAAAGCTGGCGGAACAAATATGAGCGTGGTATCTGCTTGTGCATTTTTAACCGCATCAGCAACTGTGTTAAATACAGGACGGTCTAAGTGGCTTTGGCCGCCTTTTCCTGGTGTTACACCTCCAACAACGTTGGTTCCGTATTCTATCATCTGAGAGGCGTGATATGTACCTTCTTTACCTGTAAATCCTTGAATAATTACTCGAGAATCTTTGTTTACTAATACACTCATTTGTCGTCTTTTTTTCGTTGCGAAATTATAACTTTATCATAGAAGAATCAAGAAAAAGCAAAGGGATTTACCAAATAGATGTTTTCTGTTTTTACAGACTTCATTTAAATCAATTTATTGTTGAGCTGCTAAACTTTAAGAAGGAACCTTTTCTTTTTTTTTGTGCTAAAAAGTTGCTTCTAGACTTTCTATTGACAGACATTGCTTATTTTTGTTCAAATTTATTTTGATGAAAAAAGATACTATTTGTGCATTGGCAACAGCTTCTGGTATGGGAGCAATTGCTATTATTAGAGTTTCGGGTCCGGAGGCTTTTACTATATGCGATCCTTTGTTTACATCTGTAAAGCAAGGGAAGCGTCTTTTAAATCAGAAAACACACACCATTCATTTGGGTACTTTTAGAAACGAAGGACAGCTGATAGATGAGGTGCTTGTTTCTTTATTTAAAGGGCCAAATTCGTATACTGGAGAAAATATTGTAGAAATTTCATGTCACGGATCTTCTTACATTCAGCAACAAATACTGCAGTTACTTATTAAAAAAGGTTGTAGAACTGCCCAGGCTGGTGAGTTTACCTTTCGTGCATTTATGAATGGGAAAATGGATTTGTCTCAAGCAGAAGCAGTAGCAGATTTAATTTCTTCTTCTAACGAAAAGTCGCACGATTTAGCCTTGACTCAAATGCGAGGTGGTTTTTCGTCGGAAATTCAAACCTTACGCCAAGAGCTCATAAAATTTGCTTCGTTAATAGAATTGGAACTCGATTTTAGCACCGAAGATGTAGCGTTTGCAGATCGAGATCAATTAAACGGTCTTTTAAACAGATTGAAGCAAGTATTGCGTAGGCTGGTAGATTCTTTTGCTTTAGGAAATGTGATTAAAAACGGTATTCCGGTGGCTATTGTAGGCGAGCCTAATGTTGGGAAATCGACCTTGTTGAATGCTCTGTTAAATGAAGAGCGGGCCATAGTTTCTGAAATTGCAGGAACCACAAGAGATACGGTAGAGGATGAGATTGTGATTGAAGGAATGTCTTTTCGGTTTATAGATACCGCCGGAATTAGAGATACTCAAGACACCATAGAAAGTATTGGTATTGAAAAAACTTTTGAGAAAATTAAACAAGCGAAAGTGGTGCTGTATCTTTTTGATGCCTCTACAGCAAATCCAGCAGAGGTTTATTTGGAAATGAAAAAGCTGGAAGCGCATACCGAAAGTAAGCAATTGATTGCCATAGCTAATAAGGTTGATAAAGGCATTGTTTCTGAAATAGAAGAGGTATTTGCTGAGCTTCCAAACATCCTTTTTATTTCGGCGAAGCAAAAAAATAACATAACGAAACTAAAATCGCTGCTTACTGAAAAGGTAAAGCAAGGTTTGCTGAGTAATGATGATGTGATTGTGTCCAATTCTCGCCACTTTGAAGCTTTATCTAATGCCTTGGATCATGTGGTGCTGGTGCAAAATGGTTTGGAAATGGGAATATCGGGTGATTTGTTGGCCATGGACATCCGACAGTCGCTGTTTCATTTAGGCGAAATTACAGGTGAAATTACTACCGACGATTTATTAGACTCTATTTTTAGAGATTTCTGTATCGGAAAATAATAGGGTATAACACTGATACGCAAAAACCCTACATCGTCCTATTTATAAGGGTTCCTTGTGAATATCTCTCTCCTTATATTCTTTTGATTGGCTTTTATTCGTTGTTATTTTGTTGTCAATAGAAAACCAACAACGGTTTTTCTGTTGTTAACTAAATTTTACACATATGAAAACCTCAAAAGTACACTTACGTGAAAAGCAACTTGCTAAAGGAATGATAGGTTTCTATCTTGACTATTCCATAAATGGAAAACGCAAACAGGAAACATTAAATGATTTACGAATATTTAGTAAGCCTAAATGCCAAGATGAGAAAAATCACAATAAAGAAATTAAATCCGTGGTTAGCAAAATTGCTATAAAGCGAGAATTGGAAATATTGAATAACACTTACGATGAAAGTGTTCAATATTTACCAAATGCATCATTCTACAAATTCTTAAACAAATTAGCGCAAGAGAAGAACTCATCCAAGGGGAATATGGGTGTTTGGAAAAGTACAATGAAACACGTTAAAGATTTTGATGACAAAGCCACCTTTAAGAAAGTCTTATCCGAAGATTGGCAAAATAGTTTTCAATCCTATCTATTGGGTAAAATGAAACAAAATTCCGCACAATCTTATTTTTCTAAATTTCGATGTGCCATAAAAAAAGCCTATAAATTGAAACTTATTCCTCGTGTGGTTCTAATTAAAGGAATTCCAAACGAAGATATTGTAAGAGAGTATTTAACCATTGAGGAGCTTAATGTTGTAAGCAATTGTTATTGTGAGAATGATACGCTAAAAAGAGCCTTTTTGTTTTCTTGCCTAACAGGGTTAAGATGGTCTGATGTTACTGCTTTAAAATGGAAGAATGTTTCAAATTCTCTTGGTAAAACCTTAATATCATACAGACAACAAAAAACAAAACAGGTTGAAGAATTACCTGTAAATCAAGAAGCTGCAATGCTTTTAGGTGAAAGAGGGAATAATGAAGAGAAGGTGTTTAAGGGGTTGAAGTATAGTGCGTATACTTCGGTTGCACTAAGACAATGGTTGATGAGGGGAGGAGTAACAAAGAATATTACTTTCCATTGCTCTCGTCATACCTACGCTTACTTACTCTTGTCTAATAAGGTCGATATATTCACTGTTAGCAAGATGCTCGGTCATAAAAACATTAAAACCACGATGGTTTATGCTAAATTTGACCAAACTATGCAGAGTAGAGCCGTTGAAGCTATACCTTCTTTTGGGATAGCATAGATTCTTATTGAACTAAAATAGTTGTTACAAAGTTAATTAGAGGTGTGTTTTTTGAATGAGGAACACACTTTTATTTTACGCAACCATCCCATCAACAAAGGTTTCCACGAAGGTCATAATCTTATCGATTACGCTAAGGGCTATCTTTTTGCGTTGGAGTAGCTTTGGTTTTACTTTTAATGCATCTACTACATCATCTCGTTCTATGGTTTGTTGAGAGAATAAATAGTTGTCTATTATTTTTTGGAGCTTGAAAGGTTCAATCTCGTATTCTGTGGCAATTTTATTGAGGGCTTTTAGCTTTTCTTTATCCCAATAGGTATTGAAAAGCTCTTCTATATCAGCATCGTCTTCTAAATCTACGAGGGTTTCGGTAATGAACTTCTCTATTAGCTTTTTCTTGCTTCTAAGATGTGATTCTCCCGAAAGCATATCGGTAATTTGTTTGCGTTTTTCGGCTCTTCCTTTCTCTGACTTATCGCTATTAATAAGCTTTAAGAGGTTGAGGATATAACTCACGTTTACATCGTCTTTATGAATCAGCTCCAACTCGAAATCTAAATCGTCTAAGATGGAATCTTTCTCTTTGGCGTTGTTGTTACGTGTTTTATCGTAAATATCTAAGTACTTGCTTTTGTAATCTTCAAAAGACTGCTCTTCCATTTCCACATCATCGTGAGAGAAATCGGAGAATACAGAGAGTACATTTTTAATACGCATCAAATCACGGAAAGCTCGTACAAACTCCATTTCCTCGTGTTCGCTTGGCAATTCGCTTACAGAATCTACCGTTGGAGCAATTTCTAATAAACGAGCTAAAGCTTTGTCGAATTGCTCCAAATAATCCTCATACGGTTGCATTAAGATAATTTCTTTTGCATCCTTATTGGAGAATAAAGCAATGGCTTCGTCTGTGTTCTTTTTAAGGTTTCTAAAAGCTACAATATTACCTTGCGACTTCTGTTCTCCTAAAATACGGTTGGTACGAGAAAAGGCTTGTATTAAACCGTGGTACTTTAAGTTCTTATCTACATAGAGCGTATTAAGGGGCTTACTATCAAATCCTGTTAGGAACATATTTACCACCAACAGAATGTCAATTTCTTTCTCCTTTACTCGCTTAGAGATATTGTTGTAGTAATTGTAATACGACTGCGAATCTTTAGTAGAATATTTAGAGCCATACATTTCATTATAATCGTCTATAAACTCGTCTAATTTTTCTCGTGTATGCTTTGTTTTGTATTCCGATTGTGGTTCTGCTGCTTCCGAAAATTCCGATTGTGTATAATCGCCATCTGCATCCTTATCGTCTTCGTTGGCAGAATAGGAGAAAATGGTGGCT
>Ga0209533_1000074_pt1 | contig 83522 bp, 57 predicted proteins | sample COG_04_FD_184748 | JGI IMG/M metagenome (GOLD analysis project Ga0209533, IMG submission 184748) | Pelagic Microbial community sample from North Sea - COGITO 998_met_04 (SPAdes) (version 2) | ecosystem: Environmental > Aquatic > Marine > Neritic zone/Coastal water | place: Helgoland, sampling...
AATAGCTACAATCTTCAATAATTTTTGTAAATCCATAATTATCTGATTTAGTATTGAGGTGTTATTATTTTTTGTTTTTAACCAAGATATCCATTAATGAAATAGAAGCATCTTCCATATCATTTACAATGCTATCTATTTTAGCAATGATATAGTTATAAAAGACTTGTAATATAATAGCTACAACAAGACCAAATACCGTTGTTAGAAGAGCTACTTTAATACCTCCAGCAACAAGTGATGGCTGCATATCTCCAGCAGCTTCAATCTTATCAAAAGCTTGTATCATTCCAATTACTGTTCCCATAAATCCTAACATAGGAGCAAGTGCAATAAATAAAGAAATCCAAGATACATTTTTCTCTAACTGTCCCATTTGAACTCCACCGTAAGCAACCACTGCTTTTTCGGCAGACTCTAAGTCTTCGTTAGCGCGGTCAAGACCTTGATAGAATATGGATGCAATAGGTCCTTTTGTATTTCTACAAACTTCCTTAGCTGCATCTAATCCTCCTGAAGCAAGTGCACTTTCAACATCTTCAGTTAATTTTTTTGAATTTGTAGTTGAAAGATTTAAAAATATAATTCTTTCAATTGCAATTGCAAGTCCTAATATAAGACATAATAATACGATTCCCATAAAACCAGGTCCCCCTTCGATGAATCGTTTTTTAAGTTCTTGATGAAACCCTAAAGACTCAGCTTCAGATGTATCAGCATCGTCTTGTAATGGGGTAACAATTGTAGTTGTGTTAATGTTTACGTTTGCAGCGGCGCTAACAGACCCGAATGCCATCATAAAAGCGATAGCTAGAATTGGAAATAGTTTTTTCATTGTTCTATTCTTAATTTATTAAAAAATTTATTTTTATTTAGGAGTTAAATATATGAAAAAAAAATAGTTACGAAAACAAAAATGACAAAAGTCATTGAATTATTAACATAATAAATTTTCACTGATTAATCCCGCAACAATAATCACTGATAAACCACTCTTATATAGGTGATTGCAGAGAGGAAGGGATTCGAACCCTCGATACGTTGCCGTATACACGCTTTCCAAGCGTGCGCCTTAAGCCACTCGGCCACCTCTCTAGGTTTGCTTATTCGCAGGTCAAATAAAGAGAAAATTGTTTGATTTTTAAAATTTTTGACTGCTAATTTTAAGATATTTCACCACGAAGGTCGGTTTCAAAAACAGTTTTAAACATTTTCCTTGAAATTTTGAGCGCCAACATATACATTAGTTTCGTTAGAGCAGACTCTGTAGTCATATCATTTCCTGATATAACCCCTAGGCCTTCTAGTAGTTTTCCAGTGTGGTACTGATTCATTTGAACACTGCCGCCTGCACACTGTGTCACATTGATTATGTAGATTCCTTTAGCTATCGCGTCTTCAATCGTTTTAAGAAACCAGTCGTCGGTAGTCGCATTGCCACTTCCATAGGTTTCAACAACAACAGCCTTAAGCTGTGGGATATCTAAAATAGACTTCAATACTGTGGCTGTGATTCCAGGAAACAACTTCACTAACGCTACGTTGGTATCTAATGTCTTATGGACAATTAGGGGTGCTTGTGAATAATTTTTAAGCAATAATTCGTGCTGTACGTTTAAATGAACCCCAGAAGTAATTAAGGCCGGAAAGTTCAATGATGCGAAAGCTTGGAAATATTCTGCGTTAATTTTAGTGGTTCGGTTACCTCTGTATAGTTTATACTCAAAATATAGCCCAACTTCTTTAATAACAGCTTTATTATTGTTCTGTAGCGCCGCAATTTGAATGGCTGTTATTAGGTTTTCTTTTGCGTCTGTACGCAAATCCCCTATCGGTAATTGAGACCCCGTAAAAATTACTGGCTTAGAAAGATTCTCTAGCATGAAGCTAAGCGCTGATGCTGAATAACTCATGGTGTCACTTCCGTGCAAAACCACAAAACCGTCATGAGTAGCGTAGTTTTTTTCAATAATGGATGCAATTTCTATCCAATGTGATGGATTAATGTTAGAAGAATCTATGGGCGTCTCAAAAGAGACCGTGTCTATAGAGCAATCTAATAAGTTTAATTCTGGAATCTTATCTAAAAGAGAGGCGAAATCAAAAGCCTGTAAAGAGGCGGTGAGAGGATCTTTTATCATCCCAATGGTACCGCCGGTGTATAGTAGTAGGATTTGAGGCTTCATTTGCTTATTTTTTAAAAATAGATTTTGAGTTTTCAGTTGTGATTAACGCAAGCTCTTTTATTGAGATCGCATAAATATCAGAAAGTTTTTCTAAAACATTTAATATATAGCTGCTTTCATTTCGTTTTCCTCGGAAAGGCACGGGTGATAAGTAAGGAGCATCTGTTTCTAAAACAATATGCTGTAAACTAATTTGATTTAAAAATTGATCAATTTTTCCGTTTTTAAAAGTTACTACCCCTCCAACACCTAACTTCATATTGTAAGATATTGCTTTTTTTGCTTGTTCTAAAGACCCCGTAAAACAATGAAAAATTCCAAACAAATCTGCTCCTTGTTCTTCTTCTAAAATTTCAAACACCTCGTCAAAAGCGTCCCTACAATGAATCACTATTGGCAAACCATACTGCTTTGCTAATTGAATTTGTGTTCTAAACATTTCTTGCTGTAGTTTTAACGTGCTCTTATCCCAATAAAGGTCTATTCCGATTTCTCCAATAGCAACAAATTTACGAGAAGACAATTGATCTTTGACGTGATTCAATTCTTCTAAATAATTAGCATTGACATGTGTTGGGTGTACTCCTGTCATTAAATACATGTTGTTTGGATAGCTAGCTTCCAAGGCATACATAGCCTCTGTGTATGTAGAATCAATTGCTGGAATAAAAAAACGAGTTACTCCTGCAGCTAAAGCGCGTTCAATAACTTCAACTCTATCTTCATCAAATTGTTCACTATATAAATGTGTATGCGTATCTGTGATTATCATATTGCAAAAGTAAGATTTTGAATAGTATATTTGTAAAAAATAATTTGCTTTGAATACAACTGCACTTTCTTTATCTAATTTTCTTAACACTAAATCTTACTATAAGATTAAGATGCATCAAATTGCATCCAATCACTTTAAAATTATATCAAAAATAAATGGTGTTAAAGGTTGGTTTATATTAGACACTGGAGCATCGTCCACTTTCATAGACCTAAAGCTTGAGGATAAATTTAAGTTAAAGTCCGAAACGTCCATGATTAAAGCTACGGGGGCTGGCCCAAACAAATTGACCACACTTTTATCAAAAAACAATAGTATAAATATTAGAGGTTGGTCCTCTAAAAAATTTCAAATTACACTAATAGATTTGAGCTACGTAAATAATGCTTTTGAATCTATAGAATCTTTACCTGTTCATGGGATTATAGGAGCTGATCTTTTAAAAGCTGGGAATGCGATTATCGACTACGAGAAAAAACAGCTATACCTTAAGTAGAGAAAACAAAAAATCCCGCAATAGCGAGATTTTTTGTTTTGGTATATGCATTTATTAATCTTGCACCTGGAACGTAATAGGAAGTGAATAAGGGACTATTACCGCTTTTCCGCGCTGACGACCTGGCTTCATTTTAGGTAACATGTTAATAACACGTGCGGCTTCTTGTTCGAGACGTGGATGAGGAGCTCTTGAACGAACACCAACAACATTTCCATTCTTATCAATTTTAAAAATCACATTAATACGCTGTCTTCCTGACAGGCCTAAATCACCTGCTAAGTCTGTATTAAACTTTCGCTGAACAAACTTGGCAATCTTAGCAGACATACATTTACGTTTTTCAGCATTAGAACCTTTCTCACAGCCTGGATATTCTGGAACATTTTCAATAACTGAAAATGGAACCTCTACGTCTTCATAGAACTCTTCGACAACAATATCTTCAACTTCGATCTCTTCATCTTGATCGGTCTCTGTAGACTCTATAACTGTTTCTTCAATTTCTTCTTCATCCTCAATTATATCAATCACTTCAGGAGCTGCTGGTGGTGGTGGTGGTGGTGGTGGTGGCTTTATCTGATCAATCAAAGGAATTTCTTCATCAAGATCAGCCTCTAAATCTAATTGACCAATGTCAATTAATGATTTATCGTATGTTTTGTAATTAATTGTCGTGTATGTCAAAAACAGCATTAACGCTAATCCAACTGCAAAATAAATTGAGCCATTTCTACTAACGTCCGCCTTTGGGCTTTTCTTTGATTCCATATCGGTGTTCTTTTATCTTGGGTTAAAATTAATTAAAAATTTAACAAATACATAAAGGTTTACAGCTTTTTAATTATAACTTCCTTTTTTAGTTGTATTAATGTAGCCATAGTGAGAGTCCCCAGAGTATTTGCTAAAAAATCATAAACATCTGTGGTTCTATAATAAGATACTTCTCCTTGTAATAGCTCAATAATCAAGCCAAACAGAATTGAGAAAGCAGTAGCGGCAAATAAACTTCTTTTTATTTTAAGAGAGTGAAAGCTCAAAAACCATGTCATACAAAATATGGCATAAAATAAGAAGTGTCCAATTTTATCATCAAAACCTGTATTTAAATTTGGTAAGTCTTTAAGGGGTATTAAACTCAAAATGGTAAGTGCAATGGTGTAAAATATAGAAAGCGCGTAAATAAAATTCTTCTTAAGCACCTATTAAAGATTTATAATCATCAGCATTTAGAAGTGAGTCTAAATCTGTAGAATCCGTTACTTTTATTTTAATCATCCAGCCCTCTCCGTAAGGATCGTCATTTACTTTTTCAGGTTCTTCTTCAAGAATCTGGTTAAATTCTACTATTTCCCCTGCTACTGGCATGAATAAGTCTGACACAGTCTTTACTGCTTCTACAGTCCCAAAAACAGCCTCTTCGTCAAGAGATTCATCTAAAGTGTCTACTTCTACATAAACAATATCCCCCAATTCGCCTTGGGCAAAATCAGTAATGCCAATGGTTAGTGTGTCTCCTTCTATTTTGACCCATTCGTGGTCTTTGGTGTATTTTAAATCTGATGGTGTATTCATAACTGTGTGTTTATAATTCGTTTATTTAATTTCCAAAATTATACCTCAAGGTAAAGCCTGATCGGATTGTTGTTTGAGGGAAGGCTGTTGATATCGCATATTCTGAAAATGCATAATCAAAGTAGAATATTGCGGTTAAGTTTTTACTGAAAGCGTAATCTGCTGCATAACGCATGCTCCAAATAGTTTGACCTGCACTGACTTGATTGTTGTCGAGATCTAAATACCTAATAATAGTTTTGTTATTTCGCATAGAAATATCCGCCTTCATATTTAAATCACTTTTAATAATATTTCGGGGACCTGCTAACTTGGAGCGTATTCTTAGGTCCTTAATTCGATAGCCTAAACCAAAAATATATTCGTTACCTTGAATTTCAGTAAGAAGGTTGTTATCAAAACTCAAGGATAAGCTTCGGTCTTTTTTAACTTCGGCGGTTAGCTTAATAGAGTTTTTCATCTCCATATCTATTTTAATTAGTGGACTAAATTGCTCTACTAAATTAACATTACTGTAGAGTGTCTGTGCCTTGAAGTTTCCGGACTGATCTTTTGTGTCTAGGGCTTGGGATGCATATTCTATATTTGGATCTGCAGCCACGTAGTCTAGGTTGGTTCTAAACTGATTAATCGTATAAGAGGCATTGTAACCATGGGTTAGTGAAAATCTTTTGAAGCGCTTTTTGAACCATTTATTTCTCATAAGCCCAGTGTATTTCAACGTCCAATTTGGAATTGGTATGTCTCTGAATGCATCTAGACTAACCTTATTTGATTTTTTTCCTGAATAGGCTGCTAAAAAGGACGGTAATAAAACCGCTTGACTGTTTTTTCCAAATCCTTCAGGGTACCCTTCTGCGTCTGTAGTGTACGGGGTGGATCCATAAAACTCACGAGCCAATCGATTGGCCACCACCAGACGATTGGTTTTAAACGTATCGAATGGAACTGAGCTGTTCTCATCACTTTGACTGAAAGCTGTTTTAATTAATGAAGTTGATATGTTGAAGTTTCCAAAAGTATTTTGAATGAGTGAATTATACACATTACTCAAGCCATCGCCGTTAGAATCTGTCGTATTAAAGCTTTCGGCATAGTTAGTCGCATAGGTTTTCCCGCCATTCAGATCAATTTTTAAATCTGATATTGGCTCCATATTAATTGCATAATCTACATTTTGATTATGAGTTTCGGTGTATTGCTGATTAAATTGTGAATAGGTTGTAAGCCACCCCTTTTCGGCCGCTATTCTTCTAATGTCACGCTGACTACCAAAGGTGTATTCGGCAGTAGGTCTTAGAGTTCCTAAAAACCCAGGGGTTGGAAGGTATCCCGGCAAAAATGAACTATTACTTTCGGAGTAATTAATTTGAGCTCTGTCTATACCCGTTAATAAACTAATTCCAAAATCTTTCCAGTTAAACTTTTTAGCTTTAGAAGCGCCTTTGGGTTTTGCATTATCATCAAAACCTCTAGCTGATCGCTTAGAACTTCTCGATTTCTTTAAGCCCAAATAGCGGTATAATTTTCGCATATCTAATGAGGTATTCAAATTATGCTGACTGGCATTAGATATTGAATTCCCAAGGTCATAGTTCTGCCCATCAATACTTATATCCCCAAATAGGTCAGATCCTTTATTCCACTGAAAGTCTCCTGTGTAAGAATAATTAGAGGTTACAAAACTAAGTACAGGGAATTTATTTAAAGGCAATTCATAGTTAACCCCTAGCTGTTGAGTGTGCCTATTAGGGTCCCCAAAGTCGAAGAAACGATCCCAAACACCAAGACTAGGATCTTGGTCACCATCCAAGTTGTCGTCAATAAAATAATTCCTAACAATGTTATTGTTTGCTGCAGTAAAATTAAGACGTAAACCTTCTGTAAGTTCGTAATTGACAGTATATTGAAAGTCAAACGTGTAGTTTCTTCTAATCAATTCATCTATTGAAATATTATCAGCACCCAAGCCAGCGTCTCTAAATTTTTGACTGTTAAATTGTCTTATAAAATCTGAATTTACAGCTAGTGTTGAAGGCAGTAAGTTTAGATTAAAATCTTTTATTAGTTTCCAGTATTTATTCATGAAAAGAGAATCGTTTTTCTTGAACGGCTCAAATTTTAGCGGCTTGAAACTATGGCTATAATTAGCTCCTACCCTTACATTTTGATCTAATGAGTTTTCGATTTCAAAATCTCGATGCTTTATTTCATTGTACGAATAATTCATTGTTAGATTCTCAACATCATACACTCTAGGCTCGGCATCGCCTGTACGCTGTTTTCTAACCCCAATAAAATTAATGCTCTTTCTTTTTGTGTAATCTTCTGACTGAGATTTAATTCGTTGTCGATCTTCGGAAGTCTCAGCGGCATCTAATCTACTTTGGAGCTGTAAATCTTTATACTGCTGATCGTATTCTGGCGTTATTAGCGCTTCACTTTGACCATAATTAAAAGGGATTTCTAGGCCCCATTTTTTTGGTAATAACTGCCCAATATTCATGTTAGTAACAAAATCATATTGTTTTAAATCTTCGCGACTTCGCTCATTCGGACCTTGTTCTATGCTTCCAAAGCCTGTAGTGGTTCGCTTCGCTGTGGCATTCACATTCATGAAGTCAGCAATGTTAGAGTCCATGCTCATAATGGCAGCCCATCCCCCTTGGTTATCCATTTCTGCAAGTCGAAGCTCATTGAACCAAACTTCCGCACACTGGGAGTTAGCTCCTATGTTTTTAACACCAACCATCAAGGTACGAACATCTCCAAAGTTTGGATTTCCTTTTATGGCAATTCGTTGCTCTATAGGCGCTTCATTAATAGTAGAGCTAAAGTTTAATGAAAAAGAATCAAATTCTCCAACAGGGTTTTCTTGTAACTCTCCGTCTATAATGTTATAATAAGTAGGGTCTTCGTTTCCTAAAGTCCCCAAGCTAATCCCTAAAGATTTAATTTGTTCTAGAAACTCTAAAGGAATATCTATCTCATTATATTCTGGCCATACTTCAGTATCTGAAGCACCTGTTGCTCCCGATGATTTTCTTAGAGGAATTTCAATTTGGTAATAATTTTGAGTAAAGTCATTACCCATTCTTATAAAACCAACTAATTCCCCCTGATTAAAGCTACCGGCTTCACCATCCTCTGCATGAATAAACATTTTTAGTTTTTTATACTGACGCATATCCACGTTAATATTTTTAAAGACCCCTCTTGCATCCTCACTTTCTAATTCGCAAACATCTACAACTAGAGATTGTTCATTTTGTCGGACAATGCTGTTATTATTGTTTAACTGCTCCCGTTCAACGCCGGGAGGGGATACATAACTTCCATCATTTTCTTGAACGCCCACAATACCAACACTAAAATCAGTCGCTTCGAGCTGGGTTGCCGCATTAGAATCTTCATCCAAAGACAGCTGATAACGACGCCAGTCACTTCGTACCAAGTCTAAGGTACCAAATCGAAGTACTGTTGTTTCTGTAAATTCTTTAAGGTAAAGACGGGCAAAACGAACGGATCTAAAGTCAGAAACTCCCCCAACAGCATTTGTAAATTCCGAAAGAGGTATTCTGTACTGGTACCAATTGATAATCCCTGACGGAGCACCGTTTGGCAACGTAATATTTGTAATTGACTTTCGGTCAACAATATAGGGGTTGTTTGAATTATTAAAATCCGCAGTCGAAATATCTATTTCATACTCAAAATAACTATCGATCGTATTCATTGTATTATCCCTGTTGATGTCCTCAACATCGGGCTGCGTTGTAGACCCTCGATTGGTCTCTGAAAATGTATCAGGAGAGTTGCCTTCCAATCCATTGTATTTTTTGTAGCGCTCAAATATATCACCCTCAGTATTTAAGTAGTATTCATAGTTGTCATTTGCTGGGTCTTCTAGACCTGAAAACGCTGCAAATCGTGGATCTGTACTGGCTATTTCTTCAGCATCATCATAGCCATCAAGCCCAACATCCTGATTATTACGCTCGGCACCCTGAGATGAAAAGGCATAAATTAGAGATTGATTTTGTGGGCTTACAGAGCCCCAGCTTGATATAGGTAAAAGACTAATGTCTCCATCTTCGGGAAGCCCATTCTCGTATTGCTTTTTACCATCTTTGATCACATCTTCTGAAATATTTCCTAAATTTAAAACTAGTTTTCCACCAGGATTAGACGGGTTGTCTAAAAATGGATCCATAAGCCAAAATTCAATATACTCAACATTTGCCTGCTCAAAATCTGTTGACGTCAGTTGTCTGGATATACCTGCCCAACTGTTTTGAGGCGCGTCTAAAACTCCGTCTTCAGCCCCTTGTTGGTAATTATAAGGCCCTCTTTCTGACGGGTTGTAAACTAAATCAAGAGTATTTATAATGGTGTATTGCCCAGTCACTAAATCTACTTGAGGGAATAGTTCGTCAATAAATACACGTCTGGTATAAAGACTTGAGATGTCTTCATCCGTTATTTCGCCTGGACGTTGTCCACTATAAAAAATTGGGTCCACTGTATACCAATTTAAATGAGCCCTGTCAAATCCGTTTTGGTATCCATTGTCATCTTCTGAACCTTGTGCATAAACACGACCAAGTCCTTTAGGACGGCTAGACAAAAACCAAGACTGCGGGGTAAGTAAACTAATGCCATTTTGGGAGCCTTCAAAGTCGTCAACATAAGAAGTGACTTCACTGTCAAAATCAGTTCCTTTAGGGGCCCCTGGTTTTAGATAGGCAAACTCACCTCTGAGCGACAAATTAGATTCGACATCAGTATCAATATTTGGCAATTTGTTTACCAGGCGCGTTAAAAATGGTACTTCTGTTGAGTAATTCCCGTTGAAACCAAAAATTGTATTGTTTATCGGCTCTGTACCATAATTAGCTTTTTGTGTTATAGGACGCTCATTTAAATTTAAAACGGTCGCACCTAATACAAAGTTTTCATTGAATTGATGCTCTACGTTTACGCCTGTGAATCGCTTTGTTTGTTGTCCAAAAACAGCATTATTCTCAACAGAAACCTGAATCGGAGTGTTTGATGCTTGTAATGAAGGGTCTAAAATTTGTACGGTCCCTATTTGGTAATTTACGGTGTAATCCACCCCTTCAACTAGCACACGACCCCCGGCTGTCACCTTTACAGATCCCCTTGGCACATTAAACGCACCTATTGGAATGCCAGAGCCTCCGGACGATTTGTAGCGACCTCGCATAAGAAATTTATTTTTGTCGTTGTCTTGTAATGCAGCTGTTTTTGTGTTCTTGTAAAGAGATCTATAAACGTATTTTACTTGATTCGGATTGTAGACCCCTGGGATAGACTCGTCGCCGTTATAATTTTCAGAGCCATCTAGCCTTAAGGTTTCAAATAAGAAACTACCAAAAGGTTCCACTTTGGTAAATATGACTTTTCCGTTTTGCGGAATAACCGTAATCCCAGGTACAAAGTCAAAAAACCCATCTCCTTTATTTTGAGGGTCATTATTGAAGTTTAGACGATCAAAGTTAAATAATCGTATTAATGGGATTTCATTAATGGGGTCTTCATTTCCAATTGGAGCAGGAAAAGGTGTGCTACTAACTGGAGAAATAAAGTTAAGCGTAGATGTTTCGTTGTAAAATATATTTAATTTAAAATCTTCTTGAGACAATTGGTAAGCGCCGGTATTGTATATGTTTTTCATCATCAAATCCCAAATTGGGAGGTTGACATTGGTCACTGCACTTTTTAACATTTTTAAGACAAGGCTTTGATTGGTAACCGTTTGGTTGCCTGATGCTGATACACCCACTTCAGTCGCATTGACCCCGTCATTTCCAAACTCACCCACTTGAAAAACTTCACTTCCAACAGTATACTGATAAGCAACAGCTAAAACCTCATCGTTTTGTAATCGCTGATTCAAGGAAATATATCCTAATTGAGTGTCTACAGTAAACCCGTTCCCTTGCGTTAGTTTTCGAGCATTTTCCAGCTTGCCATAATCAAATCCTTCATTAACCCCTGGGGTCAAAAATCCTGATTGTGCCGTAGCAATATCACGAATTGCGTTTGTAAGTTGAGAACCTGCTGCTCCAATATTTGTTGGGTCAAAATTATTGTTTCCATTGTCTGGAAACGCATTAGGACCGACATTTAAAAACCCTATTGGGACCGTTGTTAGTCCAATTACAGAAGACTCCCCTAAATCTTGTAGTGCAATTATATTACGTGCATTATCAATCTGGTTGGTGCGATTGGTAACCCAAACCTCTACTCTAGTAATTTGGACTTGAGAGTTAATAAATGGATAGTTTTCTAAAGCTTGATCGTATTTATCTCTAAAGTAATGACCTAAGAAAAAGTGTCTGTTTTCGTCATAGTCTAATCCAAAAAAATCAAACTCTTCAAGGGTCCCGCCTCCTTGGGCAACTACAGAACGTGTTTCTGATTGTTGTTCTGAAAAGACTGCTGTAACTCTAGTTTTCCCAAACTGTAGTTCTGTTTTAACCCCAAATAAACTTTGAGCTCCCGTAATAAGAGAACTATTTAATGGCATGCTTACATTTCCAACTTCAAGTTTTTGAAGGATTGAGTCTTCACCACCACTAACACCATCAAGTCCTGGTAAAGTAGGGTCAAACTCCAACTTAATTAAGTTTTGAAAATCAAACGTTGATTGGGTGTCGTAATTGGCATTAACTTGCAATCGCGTCCCTACTTTTCCCATTAGGCTCAGGCTGATTCTTTGATCAAAATCAAAAGTAAAATTACTTTGATTCCTTGGCGAGAACGCCGGGTTTTCTTGCTTGGTATACATAATTCCAAGATCCATTTCAACAGAGCCTTGGGGAACTACCGATATCGTATTACTTCCAAATATTGTTTCGAAAAACTTAGAGTTGACATAAAGGTCTGGGATTAAGTTTTTCTTTGCCTCTTCTGATCCCTCTTTTTTTCCATCAAGGGCATCTACTTTATCTTTATAATACTGCTTCAAACTATCTTGAAGCACTAATTCCTGAAACTCTTTTGGTGTCAATATAACGGGGTAGTTAATATTAAAATCTCCTATTGTAGAAGTATAGAAATATCTATTTGTTAGCGGATCATAAGTGTATTTACTAATAATACTAGCAGGATCAGGGGTATATAATGATCCAAACGAAAAAGTTGTGGAGGTTGAGTCTCTAACCGTCGCTGGCTGCTGAGCAAAGATAGCCGAGTTACAAATCAACAAAAAAACCACTAAAAAGAGGTTTTTCAAATTGGGTAGATGATTTGGTTTTTTCAAAGAATTATAGGTTTTTTAGAGCTTCTTTTATTATAAACTCAACAGAGGCATCTGGAGTAGATGAAATTACTTTTTCGACCACTCGTTCAGATTGTTTTTTCATAAATCCTAAGACCTCTAAAGCTGATAACGCTTCATCCTTGTTTGTATTGTTTTGAGACAAAGAAGATTCATCTAAATCGTATATTTTAAGCACTTTATCCTTTAGATCAATAATAACGCGTTGTGCCGTTTTTAGTCCAATTCCCTTAACAGATTGTATCAAGGCAACATCCCCTATTGCAATTCCTTCTTTTACTTGTTGTGGTGTGAGTGAAGAAAGCATCGTTCTAGCTGTGCTTGCTCCAATACCACTAACTGAAATTAGAAGTCTAAAAATCCCTCTTTCAGAAGAACTTATAAAGCCATACAAAGTATGCGAATCTTCTTTAACTTGAAGATGAGTAAAAACCTTAACTGCTTCTTGATCTGGTATCTGTGAAAACGTGTGTAATGAAATATTAATAAAATAGCCCACACCATTACAATCAACTATGATGTGTGTTGGGGTTTTTTCAACTAATTTACCTTGAATGTGTGTTATCATATCCTTTCTCTTCCAGCGAATTTCAAATGTACTAAAATAATACAATATTTTATCAAGAAAAAGCAATAGGGTTTTTCCTAATAGTTTACTGCTTTCCTTTCTGTTGTGCGTCAACAACCGCTACGGCGGTCATATTTACAATTTCATCGACACTAGCTCCTAATTGTAAAATATGTACTGGCTTGCGTAGCCCCATCATAATAGGACCAATGGACTCTGCTTTATTCAATTCTTTAAGTAATTTATAGGTGATATTTGCAGATTCTAAATTAGGAAAAATAAGCGTATTAACTTTTTTATTTGCAAGTCTTGAAAAAGGAAAGTTAGCTTTTAACATTTCACTGTTTAACGCAAAATCCGTTTGCAACTCACCATCCACTAATAGTTGTGGGTGCCTTCTGTGAAGATAAGACACAGCTTCTTTTACTTTGGTTGCCGTTTTGTCCTTAGATGACCCAAAGTTAGAATATGAAATCATTGCCATAACTGGCTCTAATCCAAACATCTTAACAACTCCTGAAGTCATCTGAGCAATTTTTATTAAATCATCTGCAGAGGGATTAATGTTAATCGCTGTATCGCTCAAAAACATAGGCCCTCTTTGTGTGATCATAATATTGGCAGTTGCTATTCGTGTTGATCCTGGTGCTAAACCTATTAAATTGAGCATTGGTTTTACAACAGACCCATAATTGCTTGAATAGCCTGAAATAAGAGCGTCTGCATCCCCTTCATTGACCATCATCGCTGCAAAATAGTTTCGTTCTCTCATTAGTTTTTGAGCCGCTAAGAGCGTTGTTCCTTTTCGCTGTTGCTGTTTCCAATAAATTTCAGCATACTTGTTTTTCTGAACACTACTTTCATCTCCTTTTGGATCAATGATGAGTACTTCCTCGTCAAATTCTAACTCCTCCATAAGACGTTCAATTTCGTCACGTCTTCCAAGTAATATAGGCGTTGCAATCCCTTCTTCCAAAGCGATTTGGGCTGCTTTTAAAACATTTAGCTGGTCTGCTTCAGCAAAGACAACTCGCTTTGGATTGAGCTTCGCTCTGTTAAATAAAAGTCTTACAATTTTATTGTCTGAACCCATGCGCTCTAGTAGGGTGTCTTCGTATTTTTCCCAATCAGTTATTGGAGCTAAAGCAACTCCACTTTCAATAGCTGCCTTAGCCACAGCTGGTGGAATCGCTGTTATTAATCGGGGGTCAAATGGCTTAGGAATGATGTAATCTTTCCCAAAAGTAAGGCGTGTTTCTCCATAGGCAATATTAACCTGCTCAGGAACGGGTTCTTTTGCTAACTCAGCCAATGCAATCACAGCGGCTTTTTTCATTTCCTCGTTAATTGTTGTGGCCCTTACATCTAAAGCACCTCTAAATATAAACGGAAAACCAAGTACATTATTTACTTGATTTGGAGTGTCACTCCTTCCAGTGGCCATGATAATATCGTCTCTTGTTTTAGTCGCAAGATTGTATTTTATTTCAGGATCTGGATTCGCCATAGCAAATACAATAGGATTATTAGCCATGTCTTTAAGCATTTGTGGGCTTACGATATTAGAAGTTGATAATCCAATAAAAACATCAGCATCTTTCATTGCTTCATCTAAGCTATCAATCTCTCTATGAGTAGCAAACTCCGCTTTCTGAGTGGTTAGATCATCACGGTCAGCTCTAATAACTCCTTTACTGTCTAGCATAACAATATTTTCACGCTTTGCGCCAAAAGATTGATATAAGCGCGTACAAGAAATAGCTGCAGCACCAGCACCACTGACAACGATGCGAACATCTTGTATGTTTTTTTCTGCAATTTCTAATGCGTTCAACAAGGCGGCGGCTGATATAATAGCCGTTCCATGCTGGTCGTCATGCATGACTGGAATATCTAACTCCTCTTTGAGCCGAGTTTCAATTTCAAAAGCCTCTGGGGCTTTGATGTCTTCCAAGTTAATACCTCCAAAAGTGGGCGCTATATTTTTAACCGTTTGAATAAATTCTTCAACATTTTCGGTATTTACCTCAATATCAAATACATCTATATCTGCAAATATTTTGAAGAGCAAGCCCTTACCTTCCATGACCGGCTTAGACGCTTCAGGTCCAATATTCCCTAATCCTAAAACGGCGGTTCCATTGGTAATTACCGCAACCAAATTTCCTTTTGCGGTATATTTGTAAGCATCCGATGGATTCTTTTCTATAGCCAAACAAGGGGCTGCTACTCCTGGCGAATAGGCCAAAGCCAAGTCTCGTTGTGAGGCATACTTAGTCGTTGGGACTACTTGAATTTTTCCAGGTGAGGGTTTTTCGTGATAAGCTAAAGCTTCTAAATCGTGTTTACTTAATCGTGGCATGTTAGTTAGTTTGACTTACAAAGTTAAACGCTATGAGTTAATATTAAAATTTAATAGCTGTTCTTTTTTAAAAACTTAAAATGCATTAGCTTCTAAGAATACTAAATACCCCTAGAACCCCTCTGCTTTGTCATCACCTCTTGGGTCTGCTCCTCCTTCTAAGCGACCGTCCGGCAACACCAAGATAGCATCTGTTTTACCGATCACTTTCGAGTTACTGTAGTCTATTTTGTAGCCTAATTTTTTAAGCGACCCAAAAACAACTGAATCAAACGAGGGCTCAAATTTTATGTTATCGGGCAACCATTGATGATGAAAACGTGGCTTTGAAACCGATTCTTGCATTGTCATATCATAGTCCAATACATTCAAAATATTTTGCATTACTGTAGTGATAATTGTTGAGCCTCCAGGCGACCCTAAGACCATTTTAAGCTGACCGTTTTCCTCTACTATTGTAGGGGACATTGAGCTTAACATTCGTTTTTGAGCTGCAATTGAATTTGCTTCAGCTCCCACTAAACCAAACATATTTGGTGTACCCGGCTTAGCGCTAAAATCATCCATTTCATTATTTAAAAAAAAACCACCTTTATCTACATATACTTTAGAGCCAAAAGCACCATTTAATGTTGTGGTGACTGATACGCTATTGCCAAATGGATCCACGATTGAGTAATGGGTTGTTTCATTGCTTTCAATTCCCGTAAATGACCCATGAGAAAGCGCCGTCGATTTGGTTGCTTTATTCCAATTAAAACTTTCCATTCTTTGGGAAAGATATTTTAAATCTGTAAGACTGTCCATAGGGATATTTGTAAAATCGGGGTCTCCCAAAAAATGGGATCTATCTGCATAAGCACGACGCTCGGCTTCCACTATTAGTTGTATATATTTCTTTGAGTTATGCTTGTACTGACCTATATTAAATGGCGCTATGCTTTTTAGAATTTGTGCTAGGCAGACACCTCCACTAGAAGGCGGCGGCATAGATATAATTGTATGATCTTTATAAATAAAAGTTATAGGTTCTCTCCATTTTACTTTATAGGCTTCCAAGTCTTCTTTTGTAATAATACCACCTAGTTTTTGAGTCTGTTCGACGATAAGATCAGCTGTTTTACCTTTATAAAAACCATCTCTACCATGCAACTGAATTCTCTCTAATGTTTTTGCTAATAAGGGGTTTTTTATGGTATCACCCGTTCGCCACTCTTGGTCATAAAGTATTCGTTTTTGATTCACTTTTCTAAAACTAATCTTGTGGTGATTTAAGCGCTTTGCTTGTGCTTCTGTAGCAACAACTCCGTTCTTAGCTAATTGTATTGCAGGCTCTATGAGTTTTTCAAAAGGTATTGTTCCGAATTTCTTATGTATTTCAAATAACCCCGCAACGGTACCTGGTACCGCAATAGCTAATGCGCCTAATTGACTTTTATCTGGGCTTACATCTCCATTAGCATCTAGATACATGTCTTTTGTAGCTAGCTCAGGGGCTGTTTCTCTGTAGTCTAACGCTCCGATGTTCCCGTCATTCATACGGAACACCATAAATCCACCACCACCAATATTTCCAGCCACAGGATACGAAACCAAAAGCGCTAAATCGGTGGCAATCATCGCATCAAAAGCATTACCGCCTTGCTTCATGATCTCTACCCCTATTTTTGAAGCCTCTTCTCTTGCTGAAACCACCATGGCGTTTTCAGAAATAAGACCAAATGTTTTGTCTTCAGTAATTTTACTTGTTTTTTCACTACAACAAACAAGCAGAGTTGCTATGATTAAAAATAGCTTGATGTTATTCATAACTCAAATAATATAAGGGTCTATATTTTAAAACAGTACTATTGTGTTAATGAAATATCTTATGGACAAAACGCAACACCACGCCAAATTATTGTCCGATTTCCTAAAATAACTCACACTATTAGAAGAAACTAAACGGAGGTTATTCAAGAAATTTAATGTTTCTTTTTAACCCAGAAAACTTAGTCCGCTTAACGGCTGAGTGTTGGAACACTTTATTAAAGGTGTCATGGGTAATCTCTTCCCAATCCTGCTTAGTCATAGAAAGAAGTTCCGGCTTGGGATTAAACAAGGGCTCGCTGTGTGCTTTTGAAAATCGATTCCATGGACACACATCCTGACACACATCACAACCAAACATCCAGTTGTCAAATTGCCCTTTCATATCGGAGGGAATTTGTTCCTTTAGCTCAATAGTGAAATAAGAAATACACTTGCTGCCATCTACACCGTACTCCGAGGTAATCGCTTCTGTTGGACAGGCATCTATACAAGCTGTACAACTGCCACAATGGTCTGTAACCGCATGGTCATAATCCAGTTCTAAATCAATAATAAGTTCCGCTATAAAATAAAAAGAGCCGACTTTTTGAGTGAGTAGATTACTGTGTTTTCCAATCCAGCCGAGGCCCGACTTTTTGGCCCATGCTTTTTCTAAAATGGGAGCAGAATCTACAAACGCACGGCCATGAACATCACCAATGTCTTCTTTGATAAACTCTAGTAATTGTGTAAGCTTATCTTTTATAACAAAGTGATAATCCTTTCCGTAGGCGTACTTACTTATTTTTGGAGCTTCTGGGTCCTGTTGTATCTCTTCTGGGAAGTAATTATAAATTAATGAAACAACACTTTTAGAATCCTCTACTAGTAAGGTAGGATCAAGACGTTTGTCAAAGTGGTTCTCCATGTATTGCATTTTGCCATGGCTATTTTTTTTAAGCCACGACTCTAAACGGGGTGCTTCTTCTTCCAAAAAACCCGCCTTACTCATGCCACAAGACAAAAAGCCGAGGCGTTTAGCTTCGGCTTTAATTCGTTTTGAATATGTTTCTTTAGTCGTCAGAATTGGTAATTAAAGTTCGTTTAAAATAAACCGCCTTGAATATCGCCCTTAACACGCCCTAAATGTTTGTAGGCCAACTCGGTAACTTCTCGGCCTCTAGGAGTGCGCATAATAAAACCTTGTTGGATTAGAAAAGGTTCGTAAACTTCTTCAATTGTTTCTGGGCTTTCACTCACTGCGGTTGCAATGGTGGTCACCCCAACGGGGCCTCCCTTAAACTTATCTATAATGGTTGTTAAAATTTTATTATCCATTTCATCTAGACCATGCGCATCAACATTCAAAGCCTTTAGTGCAAATTTGGCGATTTCAATATCAATTTTTCCATTGCCCTTTATTTGCGCAAAATCTCTAACACGTCTCAATAATGCATTGGCAATTCGAGGCGTTCCACGGCTTCGTCCTGCAATTTCAATAGCAGCTTCCATACTAATAGGAACTTTTAAAATTTCTGAGCTCCGTTGGATAATTGTAGAAAGGAGTTCTGTTGAATAGTACTGTAAACGACTGCTTATTCCAAATCGAGCACGCATTGGCGCTGTTAACAATCCTGATCTGGTGGTTGCGCCAACTAACGTAAAAGGGTTTAGGTTGATTTGAACCGTCCTAGCATTAGGTCCGGACTCAATCATAATATCAATTTTATAATCCTCCATAGCGGAGTATAAATACTCTTCGACTATGGGGCTAAGGCGGTGAATTTCGTCAATAAATAATACATCTCTTTCTTCCAAGTTTGTAAGCAAACCTGCAAGGTCTCCTGGCTTGTCTAAAACAGGGCCAGAAGTCACTTTAATGCCTACGCCTAGTTCGTTTGCAAGAATATGTGCAAGCGTTGTTTTACCAAGACCTGGAGGGCCATGAAACAAGGTGTGGTCCAAAGCTTCATCACGTTCTACTGCTGCTTCAACAAATATTTGCAGATTTTCAAGTACTTGGTCTTGACCCGCAAAATCATCAAATGAAAGTGGTCTTAATACCTTTTCAATATCTTGTTCTTCGGGTGAGAAATGTTCGTCGGTTGGATCCAAATTTTCATTCATATTAACAAATATAAAGAAAAAGCCTTTCTTGTTTTAAGAAAGGCTTTTAAATATAGTATTAAGTATTAACAGTCTAGTGCTGTAACTCTTCTTCACCTTCTTTTAAAGGAGTGTTTTGTGTAACAAAATCCTCGTCATGACCTGGCTTGCTATAGTCGTAAGCCCAACGGTGTACATGAGGAATTTCTCCTGGCCAGTTACCGTGCATATGCTCAACAGGCGTAGTCCATTCTAGAGTATTAGATCTCCAAGGGTTTTGTTCTGCTTTCTTTCCATAAAACATGCTATGGATAAAATTCCATAAAAATACAAGTTGGAAAAGACCTCCAATAAGGGCAAATACAGTAATTAGAATTTGAACGTTAGAAGTGTCATCAAATAATGGGAAATTACTGTTTGTATAATAACGTCTTGGCAAACCTGCCATTCCTATAAAGTGCATTGGAAAAAAGACCCCATAAGCACATATTGCCGTAACCCAAAAGTGAATGTATCCTAGATTTTTATTCAGCATACGTCCAAACATTTTTGGGAACCAATGATACACGCCGGCAAAAAGCCCGTAGAGTGCTGAAATTCCCATAACTAAATGGAAGTGAGCCACTACAAAGTAAGTATCGTGAACGTTAATATCTAAAGCACTATCTCCAAGAATAATTCCTGTAAGACCTCCTGTTATAAAGGTTGATACCAAACCAATTGAAAATAACATAGCTGGATTTAGCTGTAAATTTCCTTTCCACAACGTGGTGATATAATTAAAGGCTTTTACTGCAGATGGTATCGCAATTAATAAGGTTGTAAACGTAAATACCGATCCTAAAAATGGGTTCATTCCAGAAATAAACATATGGTGACCCCAAACTATCGTTGATAAAAATGCGATCGCCAAAATAGAAGCGACCATGGCACGGTATCCAAAAATAGGTTTACGTGAGTTTGTTGCAATAACTTCAGAAGTAATCCCTAAGGCTGGAAGCAATACAATGTATACTTCAGGGTGGCCTAAGAACCAAAATAAGTGTTCAAATAATACCGGAGACCCTCCTTGGTAATGCAATACCTCCCCTTGAATAAAAATATCTGACAAAAAGAATGACGTTCCAAAGCTACGGTCCATGATTAATAATAACGCCGCTGATAACAGTACTGGGAAAGACACCACTCCGATAACCGCTGTAATGAAGAACGCCCATATTGTTAATGGGAGTCTTGTCATTGACATCCCCTTAGTTCTAAGGTTTAATACGGTTACGATGTAGTTAAGAGATCCTAATAATGACGATGCAATAAAGATAGCCATAGAAACTAACCAAAGGGTCATTCCTGCTCCTGAACCCCCTTGCGCTAATGGCAAGGCACTTAATGGAGGATAAATAGTCCAACCAGCTGCTGCAGGTCCTGCTTCCACAAACAAAGAAATGATCATGATCACACTAGATAAAAAGAATAACCAATAAGATATCATGTTAAGAAACCCGGAGGCCATATCTCTTGCACCAATTTGCAATGGAATTAATAAGTTACTAAAGGTTCCACTCAAACCTGCTGTAAGGACGAAAAAAACCATAATGGTTCCGTGAATGGTTACTAATGCTAAATAAATATCCGCATCCATAACACCACCTGGCGCCCATTTTCCTAAAAGTGCTTCAAAAATTACATTGGGCTCAGAAGGCCATGCTATTTGCATACGCATTAAAAGAGACATTAAAATCCCTATCACGCCCATAATAACTCCAGTAATCAAATACTGCTTGGCTATCATTTTGTGATCTTGACTAAAAATGTACTTCGTTACAAATGTTTCTTTGTGATGATGTCCATGATCGTCGTCGTGTGCATGAGTATCTACGTGTGCTGACATAAACTTATAGTGTTATTTCTTTAATTTTTTAATTTTGAACTAGGGAGTTCTTAAATAGTTTTTGCTCTTTTAACCATTCGTTATAATCTTCTTCAGATTCCACGATGATTTTCATTTGCATGTTGTAATGAGACTTTCCACATATTTTATTACACAGTAGTAGGTAATCAAACTCGTATCGGTCTAAGGGCTCTTCTCCTTTAGCTTGCAGTTTCTTACTTTTTTTAACTCTGATTCTATTAATGTTTTTTACTTTTTCGTAAATATCTGGATTCAATCTCATTTCTTCGGTAGTTACTGTTGGAGTGAAAGAAAACTGAGTGATCATACCTGGAACACAATTCATTTGCGCTCTAAAATGAGGCATATAAGCTGAGTGTAAAACATCTTGAGAACGCATCTTGAAAAGTATGGGGCGGCCTACAGGTAAATGTAATTCGGTGGTGATAATATCATCTTGAGCATTTGGATCTGATTCGTCTAGTCCTAAAATATTTGCATTGTCTAAATTAATCAAACGCACATTTGCTAGCCCTAATACATTGTCTTCACCAGCGTATCTCGCTTTCCAGTTAAATTGTTGTGCGTAAAGCTCTACAACCATTGGGTCGTCATCTTCATCTACATTCATAATGTCTGTCCAAGTAAACAGTCCATACATAATAAGACCTGCTAATACAATCACAGGGATGACTGTCCATATGAACTCTAACTTGTCATTATCTGCATAAAACAAAGCTTTACGTCCTTTTTCTCCTTTGTATTTAAAAGCAAAATAGTGCAGTAAAAACTGTGTAATGGTTTGTACAATGAATATAACCACCATTGAAATGATCATTAAACGATCAATTTCCGGACCATGTTCGGAAGCAGAGTTAGAGGTTAAAGGTAAATCACCCCACAATGCAAATGACACGATTGTGATTCCATATATGAAGCCTAAGAAGGCGAGCATTAAGTACCCATTGACTCTGTTGTCATTGTCGTTTGCTACTTGTGAAACATCTTTATTTGCTTGCGCTAAATCAAAGATTTTGACCATTTGCCAAATTGCAATAGTGATCCCTAATAAAATTAATATTGTTAATAAGCCAGTCATCGTTATATGTTGTCTTTTTAAATTTTAATTAATAATGAAAATGTTCGCTTTCCTTGATAAAAGGATTTCCTTTTGCTAATAATGGTGCTTTTGAAAGCGCATAAAAAACAATGAACATAAACAATCCTAAGAATAATAATATGGCACTAATTTCAGGAACTCCGATAAACCATCGGTCTCCTACAGTGGCCGGCATGATCATATTGAATACATCAATGTAATGACCAAACAAAATCACAACTCCAGCCATGACTATAAACCATGGGACTCTCTTGTAGTCGCTATTCATTAACACTAAAAATGGAAATATGAAGTTTAAAATTATCATTCCAAAAAATGGAAGGTTGTAATCTTCAATTCTAGTTACAAAATACGTTACTTCTTCAGGGATATTTGCATACCATATAAGCATAAATTGTGAGAACCATAAATACGTCCAGAATACACTGATGGCAAACATGAATTTAGCTAAATCATGTAAATGACTGTCATTTACAAAGTCCATTAAGCCTTTAGATTTTAGATAAATCGTCATCAGCGCTATCACCGTAATTCCACTCACAAACATACTGGCAAAGACATACCATCCAAACAGCGTACTAAACCAGTGTGGATCCACACTCATGATCCAATCCCAAGACATCATAGATTCTGTGTAAATATAAAACACTAGGAATCCAGCTGAAATTCTAAAGTTCTTTTTAAAGTTACTGTTGTCATTCACGTCAGCTAAATCTTGTGCTAGCGAAAATTTACGTGAGAAATAACGGTATAAACTCCATCCTGTGATAAAAATTAATCCTCTTATTGCAAACCATGATTTATCTAACCATCCTGATTTTGCTTGAATCAATGCATCATGTGCAACGACTTCTGGATCCATCCAAATGAATATGTGATCGTCTGCCCATAAAGCAATTCCTAACACAATTAATCCACCAGGTAAAACATAATACGTAATAGCTTCCATCACTCTAAACAGCACTGGTGACCAGCCTGCTTGTGCAGCATATTGTATAGCATAAAAGGCTAAGACCCCTAAAGAAATCATGAAAAAGAAAAATGCTGCTATGTATAAAGCGGCATAAGGTCTGTTATGCATTTGGTGCAAAACATGTTCTGCATGAGCATCGTCATGATGAGCATCTGCTTCATGTGTGTCTTCTGCGTGGGCGTCTGAATCATGTGTGGAATGAATCATTGCAGCATGTGCTTCTTCGTCTGTTTGAACGTTATGATGATCTGTGTCTGTCGTTTCTTCGCCGTGAGAAGCCTCCGCACCGTGGTGGGAGTTTTCTTCTGCTAGTAATGTTTTTACATCTTCAAGGGTCAGCCCGTGAGATGCTACATAACTTGTTCCCCACCCTATAGCGCCAACAACGAATAGAAGGATTGAAACAATTTTAAGTCTTTTTGAAAACGTGTACATGTATATAAATGTTTTACTTTTCTTATTTTTTTAATTCTGCTCTTAGAGTTTCAACATAAGCGGTTACTTGCCAACGCTCTTCCTCATTCAATAAATTTGCATAGGACCCCATGGCGTTTTTACCAAAATAAATGACATGGTAAATGCTTCCCGTAGTAATATCTCTATCTGCATAACTTGGAACCCCAAGAATTTTTTCTCTCATTACCAGCTTACCTTGACCAGCACCTTTAGTTCCGTGGCAGATACCGCAATAGATATCATACAGTTCTTTTCCTCTTTTAGCATCCATTTCAGATAAACCTAAAGGAGATTTTAGTTCCGAAAGAGCTGCGGCATAACCTTCATTTGAGTTTTCATACTCATACAAAGTATGACCTCTAGAGATCGTTCCTTTCACAGGAAGCAATGCTTCTTGCGAATTTGGAAAAACGTCATACTCTCCATAGGCTTCATAGCCTACAGGCTTATACATATTTGGGAAGTATTGATAGTTTGGACTGTTATCATTTTGACATGAGAACATTGTCACTAAAACCACTGCTAAACCGATTATTTTTGATACACTTTTCATAGGACTAATGTGCTTCTTTATCAACAACATGAACCTCTACTGCACCTGTTTTGGTAAGCAGAGTTTCTAATTCTTTTTCATTATCATGAACAGGGATTTCCATTAAAAAATGGTCATCAGTTGTTCTTGGATCCGGATTTTCTGCGTTTTTAAATGGCCACATTCTACTTCTTAAGTAAAAGGTGATAACCATTAAGTGAGCGGCAAAAAACACCGTTAATTCAAACATGATCGGCACAAATGCAGGCATGTTTTCTAAATAACTAAAGCTTGGCTTACCTCCAATATCTTGAGGCCAGTCTTCAATCATGATATAATTCATCATAGTGGTTGCCACGATCAATCCTACACAGCCGTACATAAAGGCTGCGATAGCGATTCGCGTGGGCTCCAAGCCCATTGCTTTATCAAGTCCGTGAACTGGAAAAGGCGTGAATATCTCTTCGATATGGTGCTTTTCAGCCTTGACTGCTTTAACAGCTGACAATAACACATCGTCATCTGTGTATAGTGCGTGAATAACTTTTGAAGATCCCATAGGCTACTCTTTTTTCTTTTTAGGGGTTACTACTGGCTTTGACTTTGAGTCGGTACGTTCATCTGATCCTGTACCTGATAAGCTTCCACCTGCTTCTCTAATGTTTTTATAGCGTTGTCCAGACGATTTTAAAATAGTCTTCACTTCTGCTTGTGCAATTACTGGGAACGTTCTTGCGTATAGTAAAAACAATACAAAGAAAAATCCAATCGTTCCAATAAATATTCCGATATCAACAAAGGTTGGTGAAAACATGGTCCATGACGATGGTAAGTAATCCCTGTGAAGTGAAGTCACAATAATTACAAAACGTTCAAACCACATTCCAATATTTACAACAATTGAGATAAAGAATGAGAACATGATACTTGTTCTCAGTCTTTTAAACCACATAAACTGTGGTGAAAATACATTACACGACATCATAGCCCAGTAAGCCCAAGCATAAGGTCCCGTTGCTCTATTTAGAAAAGCATATTGTTCGTATTCAACTCCTGAGTACCAAGCAATAAATAGTTCTGTTATATAAGCAACTCCAACAATGGATCCCGTGATCATAATAACGATATTCATTAATTCGATATGCTGAACTGTAATATAGTCTTCAAGGTTACATACTTTACGCATGATAATTAACAGAGTGTTTACCATTGCAAATCCTGAGAAAATCGCCCCTGCCACAAAATAAGGGGGGAAGATAGTTGTATGCCATCCTGGAATCACCGAGGTAGCAAAATCAAAAGATACAATCGTATGTACTGATAATACTAAAGGAGTCGCAAGTCCGGCAAGAACCAAAGAGACTTCTTCAAATCGCTGCCAATCTTTTGCACGCCCACTCCACCCAAAGCTTAATAAAGAATAAATTTTCTTTTGAAAAGGCTTCACAGCACGGTCACGAATCATTGCAAAATCAGGCAACAGCCCTGTCCACCAAAACACAAGTGAAACCGAGAGGTACGTAGAAATTGCAAACACATCCCATAACAGTGGAGAGTTAAAGTTAACCCATAACGATCCAAATTGATTTGGAATTGGCAATACCCAGTAAGCTAACCAAGGTCGGCCCATGTGAATGATTGGAAATAAACCCGCTTGAATTACAGAGAAAATTGTCATGGCTTCCGCAGAACGGTTAATAGCCATACGCCATTTTTGTCTGAATAATAATAAAACTGCTGAAATTAAGGTTCCGGCGTGACCAATACCAACCCACCAAACAAAATTTGTAATATCCCAAGCCCATCCAACAGTTTTGTTGAGGCCCCAAGTACCAATTCCGGTGGAGACGGTGTAAACCATACATCCTAACCCCCAGCCAAAAGCTGCAAGTGCAATAGAAAATACTACCCACCATAGTTTGTTTGCTTTTCCTTCAACAGGAGCAACCACGTCCAAGGTCACATCATGATATGACTTGTTACCGGTAACTAATGGTCTTCTGATAGGTGCTTCGTAATGAGACGCCATAATACTTTTATGTTATTTCTTAATTATTTTATGCTTCGTTTGTGTTTCTCACCTTCACTTGATATACCACGTTTGGTTTTGTTCCTACGTGATCTAATAAATGATAGGCACGCTCATCATCTTTAAGTTCTGTAATTACACTTTTCTTATTGTTAATATCTCCAAACGCAATCGCGCCTGAATCACATGCAGATGAACACGCTGTTTTGAACTCATCTGGGTTTACTTCTCTTCCATCGCGTTTAGCGTCAAGAATTGTTTTCTGTGTCATTTGAATACACATAGAACATTTTTCCATAACCCCTCTAGAACGAACCGTTACATCTGGATTAATTACCATACGGCCAAGGTCATTATTCATGTGGTAATCAAACTCATCGTTCTCATTATACAAGAACCAGTTAAATCGACGTACTTTATAAGGACAGTTATTTGCACAATAACGGGTTCCCACACAACGGTTATAAGCCATGTGATTTTGCCCTTGTCGACCATGAGAAGAAGCTGCCACTGGACAAACCGTTTCACAAGGTGCATGATTACAGTGCTGACACATGATGGGTTGAAAAGCAACTTGTGGATTCTCAGATGGAATTTCCATCTCTCCAAAAGTACTTAACGAACTTCCAAGGCCTTCAATATTATCTTTGGTTGTATTATCACCTTCAAAAGTTTCATCTGAAGAATAGTATCTATCGATACGAAGCCAGTGCATATCACGACTTCTACGGATTTCTTGTTTTCCTACGACTGGAACATTATTTTCTGCGTGACATGCAATCACACAAGCCCCACATCCAGTACATGAATTCAGGTCAATTGATAGGTTGAAGTGGTGCCCTATAGAGCGATCAAATTCATCCCATAAATCAACATCTGGTGAATCAACTGGTGTTTCTTCATGGTTCAATGACACCATAGTCATTGGGTTCCAATCGGCAGACGATTCAGTATTAAAGATCTCTAAAGTGGTTTCTTTAATGATATCGCCTCTTCCCATTAATGTATTATGTAACTGGACACAAGCAAATTCATGCTTTCCGTCAGTTAGCTCAACTGTTGCGTTTTGAACAGTATTGAAATTAGTATAAAAAGGGTAGGCGTTCACACCTGTTTGCATTTCAGCTTTAAGGCCTTCACTTCGTCCATATCCAAATGACATTCCCATTGTACCTCTGGCTTGTCCCGGTTGAATAATTACTGGAACTTTAACAGTTACACCGTTTACAGTTACGTTGGCATATTTTCCATTCAAGCCTCCGTTAGCATCGTGGCTATTTTGACTGAAAAAAGTACTTGTTTCAAGGTAAAACCCTAGTTCCTTAGCATCAAACTCAGAAACGGTTAGGTAGTTATCCCAAGTCGTTCTTGTTAGTGGATCTGGAAACTCTTGTAGCCATGGGTTGTTTGCCTGTTGGCCGTCACCCATCCCTATTTTAGGATAAAGCGTTAGCTCCATACCATTAGTAGCGGTTGCAGCTAGTGCATTTATTGCTGCTGATAGACTTATAATTTCACTCGCATCAAAAGCATCTGCAGTCTCTACAGTAGCGGAACTTGTTGACGTATAAACACCATCATGAAGGGCGTCGTTCCACGACGCTCCATTTAAAATAGTACTTTTCCAATAAGACTTTACAAAATCGTGGTAAGACCCTGAAGTCCCAACAAGTTCTAATAAAACGTCTTGTAATTGTTTGGTGTCAAACAACGGACGAATTGTTGGCTGCATAAGCCCATAGTGTCCTTTTTTAGTTTCTATATCACCCCAAGATTCTAAGTAATGGGGCGCTGCAGCAACGTACTGTGATACCGAAGCAGTCTCATCATTTTTCATTGAGAAAGCAACTGATAATTCTGTTTGTTTTAACCCTTCTACAAACGCTGTTGCGTTTGGAAGTGTATATGCTGGATTTACTCCGGCCATTATAAGAGCACCAACAGTACCCGAATTCATTTCTGATACTAATTTGGCAACCGCTTTATCATTCCCTAAACGGGTTTGAGTTGGATGAGCCGTATCAAAGGCTTTACTATTTAGCTTTTCATTAATCGCCAACACAATATTTTGTGCATTAACATCTTGAATTCCTGTAAGAACGACAGCGTTAGAGCCCGCTTTTAGTAATTCTGAAGCGGCTCTGTCAACGGCAGTTTGTAAGTGTGCTGGTAAGTCTCCACCCACACTAGTGCCAAACAATTTTCCGTAAAGCTTTGCAAGAACCACTTTTTGTTGTGAAGGCTTAAGCGCTACACGAGTATCTGCATTGGCCCCTGAAAGAGACATGTTTGCTTCAAACTGTGTGTGACGAGACATTTTTCCATTTTTCGGAACACGTCCTTTAGCATAAGCAGCATCAAATCCACCACCTTGCCAGTCTCCTAAGAAATCAGCTCCGATAGATACGATTGTTTGTGCTTTAGAGAAATCGTAATTTACCAACCCTCTTTTGCCATATTTATTTTGGAATGCATCTGCTGCCGCAGATTCAGAAATCGCATCGTAAACCACGTGGCTTACATTTGTATATTTTTGTTTAAATTCAGAAATTAATTTAGAAGTCGATGGACTTGCAAAGGATTGTGTTAATAACACAATCGATTTGTCAGTTCCTTTAAGAGACTCTAATTTTTGTGAAACTTCTGCAGTAAGTTCGCCCCAGCTAATCGCTTGGCCGTCTTTTTGTGGACCTACAACTCTTTGGTTATCATATAAATCTAATACAGACGCTTGAACTCTAGCATTGATTCCGCCACTTGCTTTAGCCAAACTATTAGACTCCACTTTAATTGGACGCCCTTCTCTTGTCTTAATTAAAATACTAGCAAAATCGTATCCATTAGCAATAGCAGTCGCATAATAATTAGCAACACCAGGGATAATTTGTTCTGGTTGCACCACATAAGGAATCGATTTGATAACAGGACCCTCACAGGCTGCTAAAGAGGCGGCAGCTGTACTAAACCCAACGTATTTTAAGAAATCACGACGCGTTGTGCTTGAATCTTCTAGGGTTTCTTTATCGCCTAGAAAATCATCTACAGGTATCTCTTGTGTGAATTCCTTTTGTTTTAGCGTCTCAACAGCAGAATTATGGTTCGGATTTAACTCCTCAACACTTTTCCAATATTTCTTGTTTGATGACATATATATAATGTTACTTGTTGATCGTTTTAATTAAGTTCTAGTAATGACATTTTCCACATTCTAACCCGCCCATTTGTGCGGCAGTTAGCTGCTCTACCCCGTATTTCTTGGAGAGTGCTTCATGAATTTTTTCATAATAGCCATTATCTTGAACTTTTACATTTGTTTCTCTGTGACAGTTAATACACCAACCCATTGTGAGGGGTGAGAACTGATACATCACTTCCATCTCTTCAACAGGTCCGTGACATGTTTGACATTCAAGTCCGGCCACTGTAACGTGTTGTGAGTGATTGAAATATGCAAAATCAGGAAGGTTGTGTATTCGCACCCATTTCACTGGCTTTGTTTTTCCTGTATACTTTTGATTGGCATCATCCCAACCTACAGCATCGTATAATTTCTTGATTTCTCCATCATAAAATTCTTTGCTGTACTCATCATTTCCTGTGCTTTCCGATACCTCATAAATAGATTTATGACAGTTCATACAAACATTAAGCGCTGGAATCCCTGAGTGCTTACTCACACGTGCAGAGGAGTGACAGTATTTACAGTCAATCCCATTTTCACCCGCATGAATTTTGTGAGAGTAATGGATAGGCTGAATTGGTTGGTATCCTTGGTCGATTCCTACCTGAGAAAGGTATCCGTATACAAAGTAAGCGCTTGATAGCAAAAAGAAGATTGCCATAACTAACATTAAAAATTGGTTTTGCACAAATGCTTTCCAAAGAGATTTTCTTTTAACCGCTTCTGCTATTTCTACATTATTTGCAGAGGCAAAACGTCGTAATGTTTTATTTACTAAAAATAAGCCTAAAGCTAGTAATGCGAAAAGGATTGCTAGAGCACCCAAAACAATTTCTTGAGATACTCCGCCTGCACTTTCAACTGTTGCTTGAGTCGTGCCCGCAGCTGCAACTGGTGGCGCTGCTTTTTCTTTTGCTGTATAAGCTAAAATATTATCAATGTCTTCATCAGAAAACTGTGGAAAAGCAGTCATTGCTGAGCCATTATATTCTGCATAAATTTTGTTGGCATAGGCATCGCCTGACTTGATCAATGCGTTGCTATTTCTAATCCATGAGTTAAGCCAAACACGGTCTAAACCTTCTGTTTCGCTCAACCTAGTCTCGACATTACGAAGGGCTGGCCCTGTCATTTTTTTGTCTAGCTGGTGACATGCTGCACAGTTTGCATTAAACAAAGATTTCCCTTTGACAGGATCTCCTTCTTGAGCAAAAAGTGACGTGAATATAATTGTTAAAAACAAAAGCCCTGTTGATAGTAATTTCGAGGGCGCGTAAAAGTTAAATCCTTGTTTCATAGTGTTGATAGAGGTCATTTCTAAACTTTGATACGATTTCTTAACAAACACTAAATAAGTGTCTAAAAAATCTTATGCAAAAGTAAGATATAATGTCCATTTTTAAAATGTTAGATATGCGTAAGTTTATAATTTATAAACATTCTAAATAAGGTTAAATCATAGTCTTTAAATTTATTCGATTACATTTGTAAAAGCAATCGAATACTATGAAAAAAAATTGTTATAAATATTTTATTATAAGTGCCTTATTTTCAGCGCCTATTTTGGCACAAGAAGGGGTGGTTAGGATAAATAAAAGTGCAGAAATAGAACGTGTTTTAACGCTCAAAAAAGAACTTAATAAAGATAAATCTTTTACTAAAATTCAAGTATATAGTGGAAATCGACTGGAAGCAGAAAGCGCTTTATTAAGCTATGAAACTAATTTCCCTGAACAATTTGTAGAACTGAAATATGAAACACCAAACTATAAGGTTTGGGTTGGAAGGTTTAGAACTCGACTAGAAGCCGACCGAGAACTTGTTAGAGTGAAAACACTTTTCCCCAATGCTTTTCTGTTTACTCCCTAACTTAAACCATACAAAAAATGCGGTTATTTCTAACCGCATTTTTTATTTTTATATATCTAAATTTACTTTAGTTTCTTTTTGACTTGTACTTCTTGGAAAGCTTCAAGAACATCGCCAACATAAATATCGTTGTAATTCTTAACTTGCATACCACAGTCATAGCCTTTAGACACTTCTTTGGCGTCATCTTTAAATCGTTTTAAGGAAGTTAATTCGCCTGTGTACACCACGACGCCTTCTCTAATTAAACGAATGCCTGAGTTTCGGTAAATTTTACCATTGGTGACCATACACCCTGCAATAGTTCCGATTTTAGAGATTTTGAATGTTTCTCTAATTTCAGCAGATCCCGTAATTTCTTCTTTAAATTCTGGGGACAACATGCCTTCCATTGCATCTTTAAGATCGTTAATCGCATCATAAATGATTGAATACATTCGAATGTCAATTTCTTCTTTGTCAGCCATTGGACGTGCATTACCCATTGGTCGCACATTAAATCCGATAATAATCGCATCAGAAGCAGAAGCCAACAACACATCACTTTCGGTAATAGCACCGACGCCTTTATGAATGATATTAACTTGAATTTCTTCTGTAGATAATTTCTGGAATGAATCTGTTAAAGCTTCAACAGAACCGTCTACATCTCCTTTAAGTATAATATTAAGTTCTTTAAAGTCTCCTAAGGCAATACGTCTACCAATTTCATCAAGTGTAATATGGCGTTGAGTCCTAACAGACTGCTCACGCTGTAATTGTGTTCGTTTAGCTGCAATTTGCTTAGCTTCACGTTCATCTTTAAAGACGTTAAATTTATCACCTGCTTGTGGCGCACCGTCCAGTCCTAGAATAGATATTGGCGTTGAGGGCCCTGCTTCAAAAACGTCATTTCCACGTTCGTCATGCATAGCTCTTACTTTACCGCTATTTTTTCCTGCCAAAACATAATCCCCAATTTTCAAGGTTCCTGACTGTACTAATATTGTAGAAACATATCCACGACCTTTATCTAAAAAGGCTTCAACAACCGTCCCTAGGGCGGCTTTATTTGGATTCGCTTTAAGCTCTAATAATTCTGCTTCAAGCAATACTTTTTCTAATAGTTCTTTTACACCATCCCCTTTAAGAGCAGAAACATCGTGGGATTGAATTTTACCTCCCCAGTCTTCAACTAATAAATTCATATTAGCCAATGCTTCTTTAATTTTTTCAGGGTTTGCTGCTTGTCTATCTATTTTATTAATTGCAAAAATAATTGGGACACCTGCTGCTTGAGCGTGAGCAATCGCTTCTTTTGTTTGAGGCATGATGTCATCATCCGCCGCAATTACAATTATGGCGATATCTGTAACCTGGGCACCACGTGCACGCATCGCCGTAAAGGCTTCGTGACCAGGGGTGTCTAAAAATGCTATTTTTTGTCCTGTTGACAACGTAACTCCGTAGGCTCCAATATGTTGAGTGATACCTCCAGACTCTCCTGCAATTACATTTTCTTCTCTTATATAATCAAGTAAAGATGTTTTACCGTGATCAACATGTCCCATAACGGTTACAATTGGGGCACGCATTTCTAATTCTTCTTCGGTGTCTACTACTATTTCAATAGCTTCATCAATGTCAGCCGTTACAAACTCAACAGTGTATCCAAATTCTTCAGCTACTATGGTTAATGTTTCTGCGTCTAATCGCTGATTCATTGTTACCATCATTCCTAGGGACATACATGCAGAAATAATTTGAGTAACCGAAACATCCATCATAGTTGCAACTTCACTTGAAGTCACAAACTCTGTCACTTTAAGCACTTTACTTTCAAGGGCTTGTTGTTCTTGATCTTTTTCAGTTTGTTGACGGTGTTGATCTCTTTTATCTTTTCTGTACTTGGCTCCTTTTTTACCTTTATTAGATTTACCTTGTAATTTCTCAAGGGTCTCTCTAACTTGCTTTTGAACCTCTTCCGCTGTAGGCTCTACTTTTGGAGTTTGAGTTCTAGCTTGATTTGGTCGGCTTCTAAAGTTACTTTTATTTGGCGTAGTGTTATTTCCTACTTTGCTAATTCGACGACGCTTCTTTCTAGCATCTACAGAACTTGCTCCTGCTGCAGGGGTTACTGGCTTCGCTTTTTTAGGTTTATTAAATTGCGTTAAATCTATGGTTTGCCCTGTAGACTTAGGCCCTGATAGTTTTTGATAATTAGTGGTTTCAACTTTTTGATCTCCTACTAACGGAGCTTCATCAATACCAACTTCTGGTTTTGCTGCCGCAGCTTTAGGGGTTGGAGCTGCAGGGGTTACCGCCTCTTTTTGAACTAGGTCTAGTTTGGTTGCTGTAGCTGGTTTAGCTTGTTTTGCTGCAGTTGCTGGCTTTGGTTTTGTAGCTTCTTTTGCTTCTGGTGCTGCATTTGCCTCTGGAGCTTTTGAATCCTGAGTTAAAACTTTTTCTTGCTTGGGAGCTTCTACTTTAACCTCCTCAACTGGTTTAACTTCAGCTGTCTTTGCTTCAACTGGCTTTACTTCAGCCGCTTTTGGCGCCGGCTTCTTTTGTGCGTCTAAGTCAATCGTTCCAACCTTCTTAGGGCCTTCAAGTTTCGTTTTTGCTTTTAAAACACTTTTAGCCGCTTCTGCTTTTTGAAACTTTTCTTCAATTTCTTGTTCGCGTTGGACACGTAGGGCTTCTTTTTCTTTTAGCTTTGCTTCACCTACTTCTTTAGATGCTACTTTCTTGTTGGCATCTGTTTGAAACTCTCCTGCCAGAAGATTGTAGACTTCTGAGGTGATTTTAGTTGTAGGGCGCTTTTCTATTTCAACGTTTTTTGTTTCCAAAAAATCGACTGCTCTATCGAGCGAAATGTTCAATTCCCTTAACACTTTGTTTAATCTAATAATCTCAGCCATAAATTGCCTTTATTGTTTTTTTACAGAATTTCTGTATTTCCTTACGCGTATTTAAGGTGTCCACCGCCTAACGGAGCACCAATATAATAAATTTTACTCTTCAAACTCCTCTTTCAGTATGCGAACAACATCTTCAATGGTTTCTAATTCCAAATCTGTACGTTTTACTAAGTCTGCAATTTCTTGTTCAAGGATACTTTTGGCTGTATCTAAACCTGCTTTTGCAAATTCATCAATGATCCATGCTTCTATTTCATCAGAGAACTCAGAAAGCTCAACATCTTCTTCAACACCTTCTCTAAATACATCAATTTCATAACCTGTCAAGCGACCCGCTAAACGAATATTATGACCTCCTCTACCAATTGCTTTACTAACTTCTTCTGGTTTCAAAATCACTTCAGCTCTTTTCGTTTCCTCATTAATTTTTATTGAAGTAACTCTTGCAGGGCTCAAAGCTCTGGTTATGTATAACTGTAAGTTTGTAGTGTAATTAATAACATCAATATTTTCATTTCCTAGTTCACGAACAATCCCGTGAATTCTAGAACCTTTCATACCAACACAAGCACCTACTGGATCTATTCGATCATCGTATGAATCTACTGCTACTTTTGCTTTTTCGCCTGGGATTCTTACCACATTCTTAACAGAAATAAGACCGTCAAAAACTTCTGGAATTTCTTGTTCAAATAATTTTTCTAAAAATACAGGGGCTGTTCTGGATAAAACAATTGAAGGCTTGTTTCCTTTAAGGTCTACACTTTCAATAATTCCTCTTACATTATCTCCTTTTCTGAAAAAATCAGATGGGATTTGCTTATCTTTTGGAAGAACTAATTCATTACCTTCATCATCTAACAAAATAACTGCACGATGACGAATATGGTGAACCTCAGCGGTGTATATTTCTCCTACTAATTCTTTAAATTGCTTATAGATATTAGTATTGTCATGCTCCTGGATTTTTGAAATTAAGTTTTGACGCAGGGCTAATATAGAACGACGTCCTAGATCAATTAACTTAACTTCCTCAGACACATCCTCGCCAACCTCGAAATCTGGTTCGATTTTGTGAGCATCTGTTAAAGAGATTTCTTGGTTGTCATCCTCTACTGCATCATCAGCAACAACAATTCTGTTTCTCCAAATCTCTAAATCCCCTTTGTCAGGATTAATAATGATATCAAAATTGTCATCATCACCAAATTTTTTCTTTAATGTATTTCTAAATACATCTTCTAAGATTGACATTAAGGTTACACGATCGATTAATTTTTCATCCTTAAACTCTGAAAACGAATCAATTAACGCTAAATTTTCCATAATTTATAGTCTTATTATTAAAATAATATTTTCACTTTTGCTTCACTTATTTCATCGTACAACAGGGTTGCTTTTTTCTGAACCGTTACTTTACCCTTACCTATGGGTTTAGGTTCTCTTGCTTTCCATTCTAGTAAAATGTCACTATCATTGGCGGCTGTTAGTACGGCTTCAAATTTTTGATTTTCTAAAGCTCTTACTTCTAAAGTTCTGCCTATGTGTTTTTGATATTGCCTTGGGTGTGTCAAAGGAGTGGTTGCTCCTGACGAGGATACTTCCAAAGAAAAATCATGCTCTTCTCTATCAAGGTTGTGCTCTATTCCACGACTTACAAACATACAGTCTTCAACTAAAACACCCTTGTCTCCGTCTATTACAATCCTGATTTTATTTCCGTCTAAGATTTCGAAATCTATCAAAAATAAATCAGTCCTTTGCTCAAGACAGTCTTCTAATAATTCTTTTACTTTATCTCTAAACATTTGGTATAAAAAGAGGGGACTTTATGTCCCCTCGCTTTTTCATTTATCATTCTATGCGGCAAATATACGACATAAAAATTGAATTTAACAAGTGTTTACACTTGTTTTAGTTGGCCCACTAGGGCTCGAACCTAGACTCTTCGGTACCAAAAACCAACGTGTTGCCAATTACACCATGGGCCAATCTCGTAATGAGGGTGCAAATTTATAATAAAGTTTTGTTTAGGCAAACATTTTTAAAATTATTTGTTGTTCATTTTTAGGTTTATAATATAAACTAGTTTACATTTGACTTTCTAAACAAGAAAAAACATGGAAGCTCAAGATCAAATTCAACTCATCAATGACACAATCAACAAAACAAAAGAAAATTTAAAAGAAAGTTCTTTTAATTTTATTTTCTGGGGATTATTAATCGCCGTACTAAGCTTTTTTCATTACGCCTTTCCTGAAGTTGTTCAGCAAACAAACTACTCAACTCTACTTTATTGGGTCTTAATTCCTGTGATAGGGATGGCTATAACAGTGACCTATAACATAAAAACAAGCACAAAAGTAGGCTATGAAACATATATGGGGCGGACTTTAAAAATAATTTGGGGCGTGTTTAACATCTCTTGGATTCTTTTAATTTTTATCTCGTTTGAAAAAAAAACCAATCCAACGGAGTCTATATTGTTTGTATTAGGATTGGTGATTCTTATAACGGGGCTTTTAATTCGCTTCAAGCCTTTTTCTTTTGGAGGCATCTCTGTTATTATCTGCAGCATCCTTTGCGTTTACAACCCAAATAATTCTTGGTTGTTGCTAAACGGTGTTGCCGCTATTTTAGGGCTACTTGTTCCTGGAATTGCTCTTTATTACAAGAAATCAAATGTTTAAGCCACTAGATAAAATACTAGTAAATCCAATACGACTGATGATTGTGTCCGTCCTTATGAAGGTGGAAAATTGTGATTTTAATTTCCTAAAACAACTCACAGATACAACGCAAGGCAATCTAAGCATACAACTAAAGAAGCTCAAAGAGTGTGGTTATATTGCCATTGACAAAAGTTTTGAAAACAACTATCCAAAAACCAATTGTTCCATTACAAAAATTGGAGTTAAAGCGTTTGAAGATCATTTTGAAAACCTCAAAGAGTACCAAAACCTCAATCTAAAATAAAAATCATGAAAAAATTAACAGTTTTGTTAGTGATAATATTTAGCACCAATTTTCTTTTAGCACAAGAACCAAACACCACTCACGCGGTGCGGATTACTGTCACTAATTTTGAGAACATAAAAGGCAAATTGCAGGTATGCCTAACAGATAAAAAGGAGGATTTTTTAAAACAGTGTGAATACGCGACAGCAGTGGCCGTAACAAACAATACTATTTCTTTAGAAATAGCAAATGTAAAAACAGGTGTTTACTCAATTTCGCTGTTCCATGACGAAAATAATAACGGAGTTTTAGACACTAAAGGTTTTTTTGGAATACCCAGCGAACCTTATGGGTTTTCTAATAATCCAAGCACAACATTCGGTCCTCCTAGTTTCGAAAAATGTACATTACTTGTAGATAGGGATAAAAAAATCTCCATTGAATTATAATAACAAAATTCATAACCGCTAAATAAAATAATAATGACAAAAAAAAGAAATTGGAAATTTTGGACAGGAAGAACAATCCTTGGACTATTGGTCATTGGAGGTCTATGGCTTACTAACCTTATTTGGTTTAAACCATTCAATATTAAACATTTCTACGACAAGGTCTTTGTGCAGCTTGTTATAGACAGCCCTGAGCTTACCACACAAGTCGGAATCCCAGGCTTGTATGATCTTTCCAAGGATGAATTGGACGATATTTCGGATAAAACACAATGGGAATCTTTTAATAAAATGAAAGAAGACTACGAGACATTAATGAGTTATGATTATGATAGTCAATCAGATGAAAATAAACTCAATACTAAAATTTTAAAATATTATTTGGAAGGATTAAAACAAGGCGAGCCTTTTTTCTATCACAGGTATCCCGTAAACCAAATGTCTGGAGAACAAAGTAGTCTTCCAAGTCTTATGGAAAGTTCGCATAAAATCAGAGATGAAAGTGATGTAGAAGCCTATATTTCACGTTTGTCTAAATTTGACACTAAGTTCAATCAACTAATAGAGGGTCTAAAGCTATCCGAAAGCAAAGGAATTATACCCCCTAAGTTTGTGATAGAGCGTGTACTCGATGAAATGAATGGTTTTATTGGTGCTAATATCGTGACCGACAAAAACGCAATGAACAGCATTAGTTCTGTAAAAACGAATATTCTGTTCACTAATTTTGCATTGAAAATTGACAAACTAGAGGCATTCTCTTCCGAGGAAAAAGCCAGCTATAAAAAACAAGTTGAAAAAGAAATAGAGACTACTGTTTTTGGAGCCTACAGAAACCTTATTCAGTATTTCGAACAGCTCAAAATAAAAGCCACAACCGATGATGGTGTTTGGAAATTACCTAATGGCGATGCCTACTATCGCTATCAATTAAAACAGATGACAACCACCGATTTGGAACCAGAAGAAGTACACCAAATTGGACTGTCGGAAGTTGAAAGAATAACAAGTGAAATGCAAAAAATTCTTTTGGCTGAAGGGTATGCAGAAACCACAAAAACTAACGGTGAAATTATCCAAGAATTAAATAAGGAAGAACGCTTTTTATATCAAAATAATGATGCAGGCAGACAAGAGGTCATAGATGGGTACATGGCTATCTTAGATGAAATCAACAATGGGCTTGACAACGCATTTGACATCCGACCCAAAGCGTCCATGGAAGTAAAAAGAGTTCCTGAGTTTAAACAAGAAGGTGCTGCAGGTGCCTATTACGAGCAGCCCCCAATGGATGGGTCAAGAGGAGGTGTGTTTTATGCCAACTTAAGAGACGTTACAGAAACGGTTAAGTTTGGAATGAAAACCTTAGCCTATCATGAAGGAGTCCCCGGTCACCACTTCCAAATAGCCATACAAGGAGAATTGGAAAATGTTCCAATTTTCAGGAAATTCCCCCTTTTTACAGCCTATACAGAAGGCTGGGCGTTGTATGCTGAACAGCTGGCATGGGAACTAGGTTTTTATGAAAATGACCCTTTCGGTAATTTGGGGAGACTTCAAGCGGAAATGTTTAGAGCAGTTCGCCTGGTTGTAGACACAGGGATTCATTATAAGAAATGGACTCGAGAAGAAGCCATTGAATACATGATTACTAATACAGGAATGACAACTGGAGAAGTTGTCACTGAAATTGAACGTTATATCGTAATGCCAGCACAAGCCTGTGCTTATAAAATTGGTATGATGAAGATATTAGAACTCAGAGAAAAAGCTAAAAGCAAGCTTGGCAATCAATTTGAACTAAAAGAATTTCACAATGTGGTATTGAAAAACGGAGCGGTTCCATTAGATGTTCTAGAAGAAATTATTGAATCTTATGTTAATGAGGCTCTACTTGAGAATAGTAATGATACCTAAACCCAAAAAAACTATCAAAACTGAAAGCTTTAAGTATGTATGAGTTTATAAGAGATTTGCATCTATACACCATCGCGCCTTGCCTCCCGCTAGGGTTTTATCTTATTGTGGTGTCTGGCAAAGGAGGTGTTTTTCACAAAAAAATAGGCTCTATATATATGGTTCTTATTTTTTTCTCCTCGATTGTATCCTTGTTTTTAAAAGCGTATGTAGGCACCATATTTCTGAATCATTTTGGATGGATTCACTTGTTAAGTCTTTTTACCATTTGGACCGTTCCTCGAAGCTTAATTGCGGTCAAAAAAGGAAACATCCAGCGGCACAAACGCTCCATGAAACTGCTGTATTGGACTGGACTCACCCTAGCGGGATTATTTACATTAATGCCAGGACGGTATCTACATGGCGTGTTTTTTAAATGAGGGTTTCATTCGTTTTGACCAAAATTTATTAAGCTTTACTTAAAAGCTTTTTCCCGTTAAGTAATTATTATTAAATTCGCTTCGAACTTCAATTTTACAACATGGCCTATTTTAACTTCAAAAAGTGGAACCTTATCCTAGGATGGCTTGCTTTTTTAATTGCTTTTATAACCTACAGTCTCACGGTCGAACCCACCGTTAGTTTTTGGGATGCCGGAGAATACATATTAACGTCTTCCAAATTGCAGGTTGGACACCCACCAGGAGCGCCGTTTTTTCAAATGATGGGAGCCTTCTTTTCTGTTTTTGCTTCCGATCCTACACAAATAGGACTCATGATCAACATGATGAGTGCCACCGCGAGTGCCTTCACTATTTTATTTATGTTTTGGTCTATTGTACTGCTTATTAAACAAGTGGTTAAAAATGATAACGAGTCTTCAAAAGGGCAAAATGCCGCTATTTTAGGGGCGGCATTTGTTGGGAGTTTATCGTTTGCGTTTACAGATTCGTTTTGGTTTAATGCCGTTGAAACAGAAGTCTATGCCATGGCGACATTAATCATGGCTGTTTTATTTTATTTAGGATTGCGCTGGGGAAATGACATGTTTACTCCTAGAGGCAACAAATGGTTGATTCTTATTTCATTTGTGGTAGGCCTTTCTTTTGGGGTTCACTTCATGGGGCTTTTAACCATTCCAGCCATTGGACTGATCTATTACTTCAAAAATTATAAAACAATTACTGTAAGGAACTTTATTTTGGCAAACCTGGCCGGTATTGCTGTTTTACTGTTTGTATTTAAACTTTTGGCTCCTAACATTCTTAAGTACTTTAGCGCCTTAGAAATCTTTTTTGTAAACTCAATAGGGCTGCCTTTTAATTCAGGATCTATCATTGCTTTTGTGCTTCTAGTTGGGGGTATCGTTTTTGGCATCAACTTTACACGGAAAAAAAATTATGTGACTTTAAATACGGCTCTGTTATGTATCACATTTGTAGTGGTTGGATTTTCATCTTGGCTAATGCTTCCTATTCGTGCCAATGCGAACGTCACTGTTAATGAAAATAACCCTTCAAGTGCTAGGGAATTACTAGCCTATTACAACCTTGAGCAATACCCAAAAACACACCTGTTCTACGGCCCACAATTTACAGACCAGTATGCCGGTTTGGACGAAAATCAGCCGTATGTTGATGATAAGCCAAAATACGAAAAAGACAAAACCCTTGGTAAATATGTGATTGTAAACGATTACAAGGACGGCTTACAAAACTACAATTCTGAGCACGCCTCCTTATTACCAAGAATGTGGAGTTCAGAACATGCTGAAAACTACATGATGTATTCTGGGTTTTTAGACTTTTCAATTAAGTCCGACTATCAAATGCAAAATGACTTAAGGTCGGTTATTAACGACTTTAAGAATGCGGTAGCCAATGGCGAGGTTGATTATGAAGACTACCATAGTTTTCTAAAAAAATATGGCCGTTATATTGATATTGAAAAACCGTCTCTACTTAAAAACATCTATTACCTTTTTGATTATCAAATTGGCTATATGTATTGGCGCTATTTTATGTGGAATTTTACGGGACGTCAAGATGATATACAAGGAAAAATGGATCTTCATGGCAATTGGATCAGTGGATTTGACAGCATTGACAAGTACCTCTTAGATATATCACAAGACAACCTTCCAAGTGACGTGGTGAATAACAAAGCGAGAAATACCTATTATTTCTTGCCCTTATTGCTGGGGTTGATCGGGTTGTTTTTTCTGTTCAACAGAGATAAAAAACTATTTTGGACCATGTTGGTGTTTTTCTTATTCACAGGAATTGCCATACAAGTATATACAAATGTAAGACCTTTTGAGCCTCGCGAACGCGACTATTCGCTGGTGGGATCCTTTTATGTATTTGCCCTCTGGATTGGGTTCGGAGTCTTTGCTATTTATGAAAAATTAAGCCGTTTTTCAAAAACCAGCCTTTTAGCGCCCATCGTTAGCATTGTATGCTTAGTGGCTATTCCAGGAATTTTAATAAGTCAAAACTGGGATGACCATGACCGTTCTAAAAGAGAAACGGCCCATGCTATGGCCATACAATATCTGGAATCTTGCGATCCCAATGCGATTATTTTTACTATTGGCGATAACGACACCTTTCCACTTTGGTACGCCCAAGAAATTGAAGGCATTCGACGAGACGTTCGAGTGGTATGTACCAGCCTGTTTAATGTCGATTGGTATATCGATCAAATGAAACGAAAAGCCTATGAAAGTGCGCCCATTCCTTCTAGCCTGTCACACGACCAATATAAATATGGCACCCGTGACTATATCATCAAAGAAGTGGTGACTGAAGACACTTTAAGTCTCAATCAGTTTTTAGGGTTTATTACCAGTGATGATGAACGCACAAAATACAAACACGTTCTGCAACAACAAGGCTATGATACCAGCGGACAACGGAACCAAGATTTGAACGCTAATTACTTACCTACCGAAAATGTTAGAATTCCAGTAGACAAAGAAACGGTGTTAAAAAACGGCATTGTGAAAGCGAAAGATTCATCCTTAATCGTCCCTTATATTGACATTAAAATTAAAGGGGCTGCGCTGTATAAAAACCGTTTAATGATGCTAGACATTATTGCCAACAACAACTGGGAGCGTCCCATTTACTTTACAGGCGGTGCCTTTGGGGACGAAGATTACATCTGGATGAAAGACTACCTTCAGTTAGACGGATTGGTGTATAAGTTAGTCCCTATTAAAACGGCTGTAGCAGAAAATAATCCTTTTGACATGGGGCGTATTGATACAGATAAAATGTATGAGATGGTTACAAGCTGGGATTGGGGAAATAACGGAGATCCTGATATGTATCATGATGTTGAAACACGAAAAAATAGTGTGACATACCGCGGCAATTTAGCAAGACTTATTGAAGCCCTAATCCAAGAAGGTAAGCTAGAAAAAGCAGAAGATATTGCGGACTTAGCTATGGCAAAAATGCCTGTAGATATGTTTGGGTTTTATACACTTCTTGAGCCTTATATTGGGGCCTATTATGAGCTAGAGGCTACAGACAAAGCACGAGGCTTGTACATGGAGGTCAGTCGTAAATACCAGGAAAGTTTAACGTATTACAGTACACTTACAGAGCGAAATCAATCCAAGTATATTCAAGCTATATATAGTGATATTGAACGCTACAGAGGGTTAGTTGATGTAACTACTTTGTATGAAACTGAAGACTTTATTAAAACAGAAATGGGGAAATTTAATAATTATCTCAGGTTATTTACTGGAGAGCCTGACAGCGAAGACTCGCAAGAGACGGAGCTTATAGATTCTTCAGATTCAAGTAATGAAGGGTCTTAAATAAATAGGGTTACTAGACAAATTCTTGGATACGGCCAATAATTGTATTGGCATCAAGCTCACCGCTTTGGCGCCATTTCATATCGCCTGACTTATAAATAATTAAAGTTGGGAGTCCTTTAATACGAAGGGCTTCTGCAAGATCTTGGTTTTTTTCAACATCAATCTTAATCACTCGGGCTTTGTCTCCCATCGCAGCGGCAACATCTCTAAGCACATCATGCATCGCCTCCGATTCGTCACTCCACTCTGTGAAAAACTCAAATAACACAGGGATTTCAACGTCTATTAAATCTCCAAATTTTGACATATCATGGTATTTTATTTATCATTTCTCAATGATAATTACAATTTTTACGACAGTATGTTTATAAAAACAAGTAATTTATTTGGAGTAAATATAAGACTTTCTTAGGTTTAAGTGTTATTAATCCTCTTTTTTAGCGTTATAACGGATATTTCTGGCCATATTCCAACGCGACCTGGAAACGCTAAAAAGCCGAAACCACGGTTCACATTAATGTATTGACCTGCTTTTTCATAAATACCAGCCCAGTACTTATAGCGCCACTTAATAGGGCTCCATTTCAAAACTCCTGGGATCTCAATCCCAAACTGCATGCCGTGTGTATGACCACTTAATGTGAGGTGATAATGAAGGGGGGCTTTAACAACCTCGTACTGCCAGTGAGAGGGGTCATGGCTTAGTAGTATTTTAAAGTCCGTCGGGTTTACGCTAGACGATGCAAGAGATAAATCACCTTTTTGCTTAAACCCTTTACCCCAGTTCTCTACCCCAATAATTGCCAAACGATCTCCTGATTTTTCAATAAATCGACTTTCATTCCTCAATAAATCAAAACCCATTTCTTTTTGAATATCTAATAACTCTTGGAAGTTCTCCGCCTTTTTTTCTTTTGTAGGCCAGCGTGTATAATCTCCGTAATCGTGATTTCCTAAGATTGAGAAGACGCCGTCAACGGCTTTCAGTTTAGAGAATGTTGATTTCCAAGGACGCATTTCCTTAGACTTACTGTTTACGAGATCACCCGTAAACATTATTACGTCAGAAGCTTGTTCATTTACTAAATCAACTGCATATTCAATTTTCTCTTTGTTATCAAAACTCCCGCTATGAATATCACTTATTTGTGTAATCTGATAGCCGTCAAAAGCCTCTGGCAAGTCTTCATAAAACAATGTGTACTTTAAAACTTTGAAGTTATATTTTCCTTTGGTAATTCCATACAATATGGAAATAAAGGGAATGGCCGCCAACCCTAATGCTAGTTGACCAATAAATTTACGTCTTGAACTAAAAAACGCAGAGGGCGCGTCTGGTTTTGAAATGAAATAATTATAGCCAGTTTCAAAAAGTCTGTAAATATCTTCACCAAACATAAAAATCAATAAAACTAGTTTTGGAACATAAACCAATACAAATAATGCAAAAGCAAGATAAAACCCTTGGTTGTCCCCTGAGCCTCTGTCAAAGGTCATTCCATGATACACTATATTAAAAAATACTGCAAGAGACAATATAATATAACCATAAGTAACAAAGGGGTTTCTAACAACGCTACGGAAACTTTGAAGAGCATAAACATCCAATGCTAAGACGAGAACAATAAAAATTATAAGTCGGATCATGTATGGGGTATTGAATGGACAAAAATAAAAAAAAAGGAAATGATAATTGAGTTAATATTATTATTTAACGATACTTTTGGTTTTAGTTTTTTTTAGTATATTCATGACTATTAAAAAACCGACCAACCACTTGGCAAATTAATCACTTTTAAAACGATTTTTTGTTTAAAAAACAACACTAACAACTAAAAAATGAGTACTAAAAACAACAACTCAGCGCTAACCACATTGGTAACCGTTTTCTTTTTCTGGGGATTTATTGCAGCCTCCAATGGCGTATTTATACCCTTTTGTAAAACCTATTTTAACATTGACCAGTTTCAATCTCAACTTGTAGACTTTGCCTTTTATGGCGCCTACTATTTTGGAGCGCTTTTATTGTTTGTCGTTTCAAGCACCGTAAAAAAAGATATCCTGAACAGTTGGGGCTATAAAAATGGTATTGTATATGGCTTATTGATATCTGCTCTTGGCGCTCTATTAATGTACCCATTAATTGATGGCGCGCAACAAGGAGACAGCTCTGTGTTTTATTTAGTACTGTTAGCCTTATTTATCGTAGGACTTGGATTTTCACTTCAACAAACAGCAGCTAACCCCTTTGCGATTGCGTTGGGCGAACCAGAAACTGGATCCCAAAGATTGAATCTTGCAGGCGGCGTTAATTCATTTGGAGCAACCATCGGACCCACCGTTATTGCCTTAATCATTTTCGGATCTACTCCGTTATCAGGCGATGAGCTTAATCAAATGATTTTAAACAATGAAATAAAATTAACCACAATACAGTTTCTTTACATAGGGGTGGGCGCTTTATTTTTAGCCGCTGCCGCATTATTTCATTTTTCCAAGAAACTCCCTAACACAAAAACAGATGAGGTATTTGAGCCGGCGAGTAAGGCTAAAAACGTATTAATAGCTTTAACTGTTGTTATTATTGTATGTTTTGGATTAATTTTTAACACCTATGCAGAAGGAACAGTTACCACTGAGGCGATTGAAAACAAACGCCTTTATTTACTTTTAATCGCTTTATTTGCAGTTGTTGCTAGTGTGTTTTTTGCAAATACCCGAGCAACGAAATCTCCTGAAGGATGGGGCGCTATGAAATACCCGCAGTTGGTTTTAGGAATGCTAGCCATCTTCACTTACGTTGGAGTGGAGGTTACCATACAAAGTAATTTAGGAGAGTTATTAAAATCTGTCGCAGACAAGATGAACAACCTAAACCCATTGGGCTTAAAGGTTATGAATGACGCAGAAATTGCGCCATTTATCTCTCTGTATTGGGGCGGAATGATGATTGGTCGTTGGGTTGGTGCCATTACCGTTTTTAATCCTAGTAAAGGGCTTAAGAAGTGGTTGCTTATAATCGTGCCTTATGTGGCTTTTGGTGTGATTCTTTTGGTTAATTTTGGAAAATATTCTTCAACAGAAATCTTGTTGTTTGGTGTTTGTGTTGCCATACAAATTGGTGGGTTTTTAATCGCAAAAGACAACCCTATTACAACCTTAAAAATATTTAGTACGTTAGGAGTTATTGGCGTGGTCGTTGGTATTTTTGCATCAGGTCAATTGGCTTTATATGCATTGCTTTCTGGTGGCTTATTTTGCTCTATCATGTGGCCTTGTATTTTTACATTAAGTATTTCTGGCTTAGGAAAATACACATCCCAAGGCTCTGCGTTTTTGATCATGATGATATTAGGGGGGGCTATTATTCCACCGCTTCAAGGGAAGTTAGCTGATATTTTTAGCATCCAATCGTCTTATTGGATCGCTGTTGCTTGTTTTATATACCTCTTGTTTTATGCTTACAAAACAAAGAGTGTCTTAAAGATACAAGGGATCTCTTTTGATAAAAAAAATGAGTCATAATCATTTTTAAATTTGCAGCTTCTAAAAGAAGGGGCTAATTAAATGGTTGAAATGAAAAAGAAGGGTACGTTCTTTTTCATTTCAACTTTAGTTTTATTTAGCCAAGTCGCTAAACAACAATTATGCAATAATCCGTTATTTAATAAAGACCTTTAATACTTATACTAATGGCCGAACAAAAACGTTTATTTCTGCTCGATGCTTATGCTTTAATCTTTAGAGGCTACTATGCGTTCATAAAAAATCCTCGGATTAACTCTAAGGGGCTAGATACCTCGGCAATACTTGGGTTTACGAACTCGCTGTTGGATGTGATAAAACGAGAACGCCCCGACCACTTAGCGGTGTGTTTTGACAAGGGCGGCAGTAAAGATCGTGTTGAACTGTTTAAGGACTATAAAGCCAATAGAGATGCTACGCCGGATGGCATTAAGGTGGCTGTGCCCTACATCCATAAAATTCTAGAAGCCATGAACATTCCAGCCATTGTAAAGGAAGGCTTTGAAGCGGATGATATTATTGGAACACTGGCAAAAAAAGCTGAAAAGGAAGGTTTCAAAACCTTTATGGTGACGCCTGACAAAGATTTTGCACAGTTGGTAAGTGAAAATATTTTCATGTACCGTCCCATGTTTGGCGGGGGCTATGAAACCTGGGGAGTAGAAGAAATAAAAGCAAAATTTGAGATTGAAGACCCGCTGCAAGTCATTGATTTTCTTGGGATGAAGGGCGATGCCTCTGATAATATTCCTGGACTTCCTGGCGTGGGCGATAAAACGGCAAAAAAACTACTTACTCAGTATGGAAGTATGGAAAACCTTTTGGCCAATACCCATGAACTCAAAGGCAAGATGAAAGAAAAAATAGAAGCCAATGCCGAACTTGGACTTTTATCCAAAAAACTAGCCACCATATTGCTGGATGTACCTGTAGAATTTGATGCGAAAAGCTGTGAATTAGGCGCTCCAGATTCTGAAAAAGTTGCTGAAATTTTTCAAGACTTAGAGTTCAGACGTTTAATTGATAATTTCAATAAAACATTTTCAGTCAAAAACACTGAAGAAGTAACGAGCCCCGCCGAACCTGCTCCTTCAACCCCTAAAAAGGCTGCTATTGCTACAACTACACAAGCAGGGGCTGGACAGTTTTCACTGTTTGGTGGTGAGGAACCAGAGGTCCCTATGATAGCTCAAAACTACGGAAGAGAAACGGCCGCTACGACCACTCACTTTTATCAAAATGTGGTAGGCGACTTAGGATTAAAATTATTTATCAAGCAGCTAATGAATCAGACATCTGTCTGTTTTGACACTGAAACAACAGGCCTTAATCCACTCAATGCCGATCTCGTAGGCATCTCCTTTTCATGGGAAGCACACAAAGGGTTTTATATCCCATTTCCCGAAAATTTTGAAGAAGCACAAGCATTAATAGAATCATTCAGACCCTTTTTTGAATCCACTGATATTGAAAAAATTGGACAGAATTTAAAATATGACCTGAAAGTATTACACAAATATAAGATAGATGTCAAGGGCCCTTTATTTGATACCATGATTGCGCATTATCTAATCAATGCTGATATGCGTCATAATATGGAGGTATTGGCAGAAACCTACTTGAACTACTCGCCTATTTCTATCGTCGATTTAATTGGGAAAAAAGGAAAGAACCAACTTTCAATGCGAGATGTGTCACTTGAAAAATTGACCGAGTACGCTGTTGAAGATGCGGATATTACGTTTCAACTGGCTAGTCATTTCAAAAAAGAATTGACAGACGCAGAAACGTTAAAGTTATTTAATGACATTGAAATTCCGTTAGTGAAGGTACTAGCGTCTATGGAACTAGAAGGCATCAAATTAGACACTGAGTTTTTAAAATCACTGTCTACAGACCTTAATAGTGATATTGCATCTCTTGAAACTAAAATATACGAAGCAGCAGGAGAAACGTTTAATATTGCGTCGCCTAAGCAGTTAGGAGTGATTTTGTTTGAAAAATTAAAGCTAGTAGACAAGCCTAAAAAAACAAAAACGGGCCAGTATAGCACCGCTGAAGATGTATTGTCCTATTTAGCAAAAGACCACGAAATTATTCAACATATACTAGAGTATCGAGGACTTGCTAAGCTTAAAAGCACTTATGTAGATGCACTTCCCGAGCAGGTATTAGAGAGTACGGGACACATCCATACCGAGTACATGCAAACCGTTGCATCCACAGGGCGCTTGAGTAGTACGAATCCAAATCTTCAAAACATACCAATTCGAACTGAAAGAGGGCGTCAGGTGAGAAAAGCATTTGTACCGAGAAATGAAGAGTACACCCTACTGGCTGCCGATTATTCGCAAATTGAATTGCGTGTCATTGCCGCCATGAGCCAAGAAGAAACCATGATTGAGGCGTTTAAAAACGGCGAAGATATTCATGCGTCCACCGCTTCGAAAGTCTTTAACGTACCTTTGGATGAAGTGACTCGAGAGCAGCGTGGGAATGCGAAGACCGTGAACTTTGGGATTATTTATGGGGTCTCCGCTTTTGGGCTAAGCAATCAAACAGACTTAAGCCGGACGGAAGCAAAAGAACTAATTGAAACCTATTACGAAACCTATCCAAAGCTTAGAAAATACATGAGTTCACAGGTAGACTTTGCTAGAGATCATGGCTATGTGACAACCTTATCCAACCGACGTCGTTACCTAAAAGATATCAACTCGCAAAACGCCATTGTAAGAGGTGCTGCCGAACGAAATGCGGTCAATGCGCCTATTCAAGGCAGTGCAGCGGATGTGATTAAAATTGCGATGATTAACATCTATAATAAGCTAGAGGAAGGCGGCTTTAAAACCAAAATGTTGTTGCAAGTTCATGATGAATTGGTCTTTGATGTTTATAAGCCAGAACTACAAACAATGAAAGTACTGATTAAAGAACAGATGGAGAACGCATATACCTTAAGCGTTCCTTTAGATGTTGAAATGGATATGGGTAAGAATTGGCTTGAGGCCCATTAAATTTAGAGCTCTAAAGCGTTTTTGTGTTAACTTGTTTTGGGACTGCACAGTGCTATTTAAAAGTCACTCCTTTTGGTTGTGGCTTTTTTTTTGATTCTGAACTGTTAAAATTTCAGTTTTGTTGGAAGGATTCAATTTATTTAAGTAGGTTTATACTTGATTTAAACCTCCAAGTCTAAATCTTCATAAGCAAATTAACCATTTGTAAGCAATTATTTTATTTGAATTTTATAAAGACAAAACTGGTTCAATACATGCTGTATTTGGATGTATTGAACCAGTTTAAACAAAAATATAATGGAAATATAAACCACTAGTGGTTTATATCCACTAGTTGTAGCCAATTAGAAACAAAAATGAGTAAGGTCAAAAACAGAAATAAATTAAAAAGTAAGTTAGCAAAAATCGAAATGGTATTTTAAGATACACAAATCTGAAATGAATCGTTTTGAATAAATCAGTGCAAATTTGTAAAAAGAAATAAAAAACGAGATGAAAATATTTATTCTGATAAATTCTATAGTGTTTTTGCTTTATGGAATTGGCTTTATGTTCTTCACTGAAACATTAAGTCTTTATGTTATAGACACAGTACCAAATACAAAATCAGGTTTAATAGATATGAGAGCAACATACGGTGGAATGTCTATAGGATTTGCACTGTTATTATACTTAACAAGCCAAGATTCAAAGATATTCGTATTGGGTGTAAAGTCTATAATTTTAATTGTTGGAGGAATGGCATTGGGGAGATTTACAGGAATAATAAAAGAAGGCTCTCCAAATACCTTGATGTATATCTATTTATTACTTGAAGTACTTGTTGTGTTAATAGGAGTAAAATTATTAGCCAAATCATACAAAATTTCTAATCCAACAAGTTCATAATAAACTGTGCCCGATTAAAATAGATATGTCAAGTAGGAATAAAAGCTTCATTTAGAGAATCTCTGGCTACAACAAAGTGTATGATGTTCATTGCCAGGAAAAGCTGGCAACGCTATATACACATGACCGTTGCACAATCCACCTAAAGGGGAACCCAAATGGCTACGTGCTTCGCACTCCCACCCTTTGGGATTGTGCAATATCGCCGCGCTCTACCAAATTGCGGTGGGCGTAGGAATTAAGAGAATAACTAGCAATCACCTTGAGGTGGTATCGAACTAAAAAGTGCATATCAAGTCGTTATACCGCAATTTGATAACGTTCTCTTGTCTTTTTAATGAATCGCATTAAAATGCTTCCATTTAAAACCCAGAACGTCACTGCGTATAGCGCGGCGTTATAAAGCATTAAAAAAAATAAATTTAACCTTTAAAGTTCCAAGGCTTTTTTAACATCGGCATCCATCAAAAATTCTTGTGGATTTTCAAGTGCTTCTTTAACTGCAACTAAAAATCCAACCGATTCTTTTCCGTCAATGATTCGATGGTCATAGGATAAGGCAACATACATAATAGGACGAATAACAACTTCGCCATTAAGGGCTACAGGACGTTCTACAATGTTGTGCATTCCAAGAATGGCACTTTGAGGAGGGTTAATTATAGGCGTTGAAAGCATGCTTCCAAATACGCCCCCATTAGTTATAGTAAAGGTTCCTCCGGTCATTTCATCCACAGTGATTTGTCCATCACGGGCAAGAATTGCCAAACGCTTCACTTCCGATTCTACGCCTCTAAACGTTAAATCTTCCGCATTTCTAATCACGGGAACCATAAGTCCTTTTGGTCCTGAAACGGCGATGCTAATGTCACAGAAATCATAGGAAACCATTTCTTTTCCATCGATCATAGAGTTGACCGAAGGGAATAATTTTAATGCACGCACCACGGCGAGCGTAAAGAAACTCATAAACCCAAGGCCTACACCATGCTTTTCTTTAAAGGTCTCTTTGTATTGTTTTCTCAATTCGAAAATTGGAGACATGTCAACTTCATTGAAGGTCGTTAACATCGCAGTTTCATTTTTGACAGCCACCAAACGTTCCGCTACTTTTCGACGTAACATAGAAAGTTTAGAACGTGACACACCACGCCCTTGTATATTAGTTTGTTTACCCATTGCTGGAACAGCCTTGACAGCATCTTCTTTAGTAATGCGACCATCTTTGCCAGTGCCGGAGATGGCGGTAGCTTCGATCCCTTTTTCAGAGAGTATTTTTTTTGCTGCAGGGCTTGCGGATCCCGTAGCATAGGTGGTATTTGCTGCTACTTCAACTTTTGGTGTTACAGCAACTTCTGGGGTTGGCGCTGCTGCGTTGGCAGCCTCTCCCCCTTCTGGTTTTGCTGCAGATGTATTAATAAGACAAACAACCGCTCCAACTTCAACAGCATCTCCAACCTCCGCCTTAAAAGTCACAGTCCCACTGGCTTCAGCTGGCAACTCTAAGGTTGCTTTATCACTATCAACTTCTGCAATAGCTTGGTCTTTTTCTACATAATCTCCTTCTTGAACTAACCATTCTGCAATCTCTACTTCTGTGATTGATTCGCCTGGTGAAGGCACTTTCATTTCTAAAATCATTGTGTGTTTATTTTAGTTTTTTTCTTTGATTGTCTTTTGTTTTATCAAAAACAAAATTTATAACTTCTTGGTGTCTCTTTTTAGAACGCGTAGCACTCCCCGCAGCAGGTGCACTGTAACTTCTTCTTGAAGCGACTCTCCAGTTTTTAGCCTGCTCTAAATGCATTAGCATATGGGCATAAGCCCCCATGTTTCTAGGCTCTTCCTGTGCCCAAACAACATCTTCTGCATTTGTGTATTTTGATATAACCGCTTCAATTTCACTTTCGGGTAATGGAAATAATTGCTCTATACGAACCAGGGCTATATCTGTTCTTTCTAGTTTCTCTTGTGCTTCTAACAAATCATAATAAAATTTACCGGTCACAAACACTAGTGTTTTAACGGCAGTGGCCTTTGCAGTTGCATCATCAATTAGCATTTGAAAGCTTCCATTTGCAAATTCGTCGACCGTAGAGACTACTTTTGGATGCCGCAGTAAACTTTTAGGCGTAAATACAATTAAGGGTTTTCTGTAACCCGCTTTTAGTTGACGTCGCAATAAATGATACATATTTGCTGGCGTAGTACAATCTGCAATAAACATATTGTCTTTTCCACAAAGCTGTAAATACCGTTCCATACGTCCAGAGGAGTGTTCTGCTCCTTGGCCTTCATAGCCGTGTGGCAACAACATTACAATGCCGTTTGGCGTTTTCCACTTATCCTCACCACATGAAATGTACTGATCAATCATGATTTGTGCCCCATTACTAAAATCGCCAAACTGAGCTTCCCAGACCGTAAGGGTGTTGGGGCTCGCCATGGCATAGCCATAGTCAAATCCTACAACCCCGTATTCAGACAGCAAGGAATTATAAATATTAAATTTCCCCTGGTTTGGACTTATATTGTTGAGAAGAACCACTTCTTCTTCACTGTCTTCAACTTTAACAACTGCATGACGGTGAGAAAACGTACCTCGCTCTACATCTTGTCCCGAAATACGAACATTGAAGCCTTCTTCTAAAAGAGAGCCGAATGCAAGATGTTCTGCCATCGACCAATCAAGTTTGTTTGTTTCAAACATTTGCTTACGAGCTTCTATTAGACGAGAAATCTTTCGTATAAATTTTTTGTCTTTTGGCAGTGAGGATATGACATCACTTATCAACGCTAATTTTTCTTTAGAATAACTGGTGTCAACTGTTAACCTCATCTTGATTGCCTTAGCCCTTGGGAATCCTTCCCAAGCCTTTTGCATAAACGGTGTAATAACTGTTTTATCTTCTTTTCTAGACGTAACTAATTCTGTTTCTAGGGATGCCTTATAATCCTTCTCAAGTTTAGAAACATAATTAGAATCTATGACTCCTTCTTCAATTAACTTTTGAGCGTAAATATCACGAGGATTACTATGGCTTGCTATAGCTTTATATAACTTTGGCTGCGTAAATCTTGGCTCATCGCCTTCATTATGCCCGTACTTTCTGTAACCTAATAAATCTATAAATACATCACGTTTAAACTGCATTCTGAAATCCAATGCAAATATAATAGCATGAACAACGGACTCGGCATCATCAGCATTGACATGTAAAACAGGAGACAGCGTCACTTTTGCTACATCTGTACAATAGGTTGAAGAACGCGCATCCAAATAGTTTGTAGTAAATCCAATTTGATTATTTACCACAATATGAATAGTTCCATTGGTTTTATAACCTTCCAATTGAGCCATTTGAACCACCTCATAAACAAGTCCTTGCCCTGCTATTGCGGCGTCACCATGCACTACTATTGGCAATACTTTACTCGCGTCTTCTGGTTGGATTGCATCTTGCTTAGCACGTGTAATCCCTTCGACTACGGCTCCTACCGTCTCTAAGTGAGATGGGTTTGGAGCGATACTTAAATTAATTCGATTTCCGTTATCCGTCAATCGATCACTCGTCCAACCAAGGTGGTATTTAACATCGCCATCAAAAACCTCTTCTTCATAGTCTTTTCCGTCAAATTCACTAAAAATATCACTTGCAGATTTACCAAATATATTTGTTAATGTACTGAGTCGACCTCTGTGAGCCATTCCCATTATAAACTCTTTTACCCCATAGGATGCTGCTTTTTCAATGAGCGCATCAACCGCTGGGATTAAAGATTCGTTCCCTTCTAAAGAAAAGCGTTTTTGACCCACATATTTAGTGTGTAAAAAAGTTTCAAACGACACAGCATCGTTAAGCTTTTTGAGAATATGTTTTTTTTCATCGGGGCTAAACCTGCCGTGATTATCATTTTTATTAAGCTTTTCCTGTATCCACTGACGCTCAATTGGCTTTCGGATATACATGTACTCAACTCCAATCGCATCACAATAGATAGCCTCTAGATGTTCTATAATAACTCGTAGGCTTTGTGGACCTATTCCAATGACTTCTCCAGCGTTAAAGATACTGTCTAAGTCTGTTGAGGACAATCCAAAGTTTTCTAGTCCCAAAGAAGGCTGGTATTTTCTACGATCTCTTACAGGGTTTGTTTTGGTAAATAAGTGTCCACGGGTTCGATACCCATCAATCAACTTTATAACCTGAAATTCTTTCTGTACTTGCTCAGGAATTTGAGTGCTAACTCCTTCAACGATTTCCCCTGAAGTCCCATAGCTTTCACTTCCAAAGTCATAGCCTTGAAAAAAAGCTTTCCAGCTTGGTTCTACACTATCAGGGTCTTGCTGATATTGTTCGTACATATCTGCAAAATAAGCAGTGTGAGCGGCGTTTAGAAAAGAATACTTATTCATGAATTGGAAATTCTATTTTTTTATTAAAAAAATATAAACAAAAATACGATTTTTCACAAAACAGCTAAGTGAAAAGGAGATAAATATGAATAAATTTTGATGTAATTATATATTCATGGGCATTATACGTCCCTAGTCATGAGGTTGGTTCCGAAGTCTTTGAGTATTTGCTTGTTTGAACTGGAGATGTTGATGGTCTCTAAAATATCAAATGCAGCTTTAGTATAAGAAGAAATAGCTGCTTTGGTGGCATGATTTGATTCTGAGCGCACAAATAAGTCTAATGCTTTAGAAACTTTATTCTCGGGCTGTATGACACTGTTTTGGAAAAGCTGAATTAATTCAGCTCTAACCTCTGGAGTCCCATTTTCAATCGCTTTTAAAAATAAATACGTTTTTTTGTTTTCTAAGATGTCTCCCCCTACCTGTTTACCAAATGTTTCTGGATTTCCAAAAGCGTCTAAATAATCATCTTGAAGTTGGAAAGCTATTCCTAGGTTTTTTCCAAACTCATAGCATCGGTTCTGGTCTTCGATGGCTGCATTAGCGACAATAGCGCCCATTTTCATAGCAGCTCCTACTAATACCGCTGTTTTGTATTCAATCATTTTTAAATACTCCGGAATAGAAACTTCCAGTCGAGTTTCAAAGTCAATATCATATTGCTGTCCCTCGCAAACCTCCAAGGCCGTTTTGCTGAATAGCTTCGCTAACTCTCTAAAGGTTTCTGGTGGATAATTTTCAAAAAGCTGATAGGCCCTAATAAGCATCGCATCACCTGATAATATCCCTGTATTTAAATCCCATTTTTCATGCACGGTTTCTTGACCTCTACGCAAAGGAGCTGCGTCCATAATATCGTCGTGAATCAAAGAAAAGTTATGAAAAACCTCAACTGCCAAAGCAGCATCCATGGCCCGACTAACTTCGCCTCCAAAACACGCTGTTGTCATGAGGGTCAAAACAGGCCGTAAGCGCTTGCCGCCAAGATTAAGAATATACTCAATAGGTTGATAAAGATTTTTAGGCTCCCTTATAGTATTGTAGTCATTAAGAAATTCTAAAAATTGTTCTTGATACGTTTTAATCGCTTTCATAAGGCAAAAATAAGAGAATTCTAACAACTATTTTACAAAGCGAAATTATTAAATGTTAAAAATCTGTAAAACTTTGGAAACTTTAACTGTTTTTAAAGTTTCCTGCCGTATATTTGCATCCAATTATGAGAGAAAAAATTATAAAAAAAGCAGAGGAATTGTTTTTGACACTGGGGTTTAAGAGCATCACAATGGATGACATTGCCAATGCAATGGGGATTTCTAAAAAAACTATTTACGCTCACTTTACCAACAAAACAGAGCTTGTAGAGGTTGTTACTTTTGAAGCTCTAAATCAAATACACCTAGGGATCGACAAAATAAGAGAAACCTCAACAAATCCAATTGAGGAGCTGTATCAAACCAAGATGTTTATAATGACCTACTTGAAAAATGAAAAAGTGTCTCCGCAGTTTCAGTTAAAGAAATACTATCCAAAAATATATGACTTGCTTAATATTAAGCAATTTGAAAAAATGAATTCTTGCGTAATGGACAGCCTTAAAAAAGGGGTTGACACTGGTTTATTTAGGGTGGAAATTAATTTGGAGTTTATTTCTAGAATGTACTTTAGCGGCATGAACGGAATTCGTGATATTACTGTTTTCCCAGATGCACTTTTTGATAAACACTATATTTTTGAAAGCTATCTCGAATACCATTTACGTGCTATTGTTACTAGCAAAGGCCTCAACTTATTAAATAACTACCTAAACCCAAATACCCCTAACAATGTTGTATAAATTTATTATTTGCTGGCTTTTTATCGCTTCGCTATATGCTCAAGAAAACATACAGACTTTTACATTACAAGAGGCTGTAGAGTTTGCAATTAAAAACAATAGAGTTAGCCAAAATGCAGAACGCGATGTGAAAATTGCAGTGCAAACAATACGAGAAACAAGAGCTTCAGGGCTGCCACAAATCAATGCGAATATTAGTTACAATAACTGGCTAGAACAACAGGTATCACTTATTCCTTCTGAGTTTTTTGGGGGAGCACCCGGGCAATTTGCAGAAGTTACTTTTGGCACAAAACAAACTATGAATAGTTCTGTAACAGTTAAACAAAAACTATTTGACGGCTCATATTTAGTGGCGCTAAAAGCCGCAAAAGTGTTTCTTAAAATTTCTAAAAACAGCAAAGAAAAAACGGTTAACGAAATACGCAAAATGGCAATCTACTCATACGGAAATGTGCTCTTAGCTGAAGCAAATTGGGAAATTGTAAATTCAAATATAACATTACTGGAGAAGAACGTCTGGGAGCTTTCGAAGGTCTATGAAAATGGTCTTATTGAAGAAGAAAGTTTGCAACAACTGCAACTAACCTTATCGGGATTAAAAAGCAATCAACAGTATACTAAGCGACTTAAAAATATTGCTTACAAAATATTTAATAATACCCTTGGGCTTGATCTTGATACTTCGGTTGTACTAACAGATCGCTTGGAAGACTTAGTTGTGTACTATTCTAAAATTAACCCTTTTCAAGCTAATAACGACATCAAAGAAGTCATTGATTATAAAATTGCTTTGAATTCCGTAAGATCAAATGAACTTTTATTGATGTTAGAAAAAAGCAAATCACTTCCAACGTTAAATGCATTTATAAACGGAAGTTATTCAGGAAACAATCAGCGCTTTTCTTTTTTAGAAAACTCGCAAAAATGGTTTGGCGCCTCTATGGTTGGAGTGAGTTTAGACATCCCCATTTTTAGCTCATTTAAACGAAGTGCCTCCACTCAAAAAGCTCGGCTAAATTTAGAAAAATCAAAGGAAGATTTAGATGGCACCGCCAATAAGGTAAAACTAGAAATCAATATAGCAACGAGTGATTACGAGTTTGCTGTAGAAGATTATGAGATCAAAAAAAACGCTCTCGATCTTTCAAAAAACATAGCAACTAAAAATGAAATTAAGTTCTTAGAAGGCTTAACAACTAGTTTTGACTTGTCTCAAGCACAGAGGCAATTGTACATTGCTCAACAAGATTACCTACAATCCATGCTAAATATTATACTAAAACGAATTGACTTAGAGACCATCACAAATACATCCCTTAACAACTAAACAATGAAATATAATACACCCTCAATGAAATCTATTTTCTTCATAGGCCTTTTGTCCTTGGGAATGTCATGCAATACAGCGGCTACAGAGCCTAAATCACTTACTGACTTAAAAATAAAAAAAACAGCACTGCTGGATCAACTAAATGAAATTAGTAATGAGTTGAAGTCTGTTGAAAGCGCCATATCGACCTTAGACACTTTAAAAAGACTAATGACTGTGACTTCATTTAAGGCAGAAGAAAAAGAGTTTAACCACTACATTGAAGTTCAGGGTATTGTAAAGGCAGATAAAACAATTGGATTACGTGCTGAGATGGGTGGTACCATAACCGCTATATTAATTAAACAAGGTCAGCGAGTTTCTAAGGGGCAAATTTTAGCAACCTTAGAGAGCTCGGTTATAGATAACTCGGTTTTACAGTTGACAACTCAACTTAATTTGGCCACAACAACCTATGAGCGACAAGCACGTTTATGGGACCAAAAAATTGGAAGTGAAATCCAGTTTCTGCAATCAAAAGCACAAAAAGAAGGGCTAGAGAACAGCTTGAACAGTTTAAAAGCACAGGCACATAAAATGAAAATAATTGCCCCATTTTCTGGGATAATCGATCAAGTTTTCGCAAAAACCGGAGAGCTAATATCACCACAAACTCCGTTTTTAAGGCTGGTAAATCTTGATAACGTCTACATAGAAAGTGAAATTACAGAAACCTATCTAAAAGCTATTACTAAAGGCACTAAAGCGTTAGTACACTTCAACTCTATTAACACAACTATAGAAGCCTCAATCACGCAGGTTGGAAACTTCATTAATCCGAACAATCGAAGCTTTAAAACACGTATTGATATCAAAAACACTAATAATGACCTAAAAGCAAACTTACTAGCTAATATTAAAATCAACGATTTTAATGCTTCTGGAATTGTAATCCCTTCAAAATTTATTCAACAAGATCGGAATGGAAATACGTTTGTATACGTTCTTGAAGCAGAAGAAAATTCCCTTAAAGTTGTAAAGACCTATGTTAAAGAAGCCAATTCCTATAACAACTTCTCCTATATTTCTGAAGGCCTTGACAGCAAGTCTAACCTAGTTGGAAAAGGGGCTCGACTTGTTGAAAATGGTGAAATCGTAAAACTTGTAGACTAAGAAATTATGAACTCAAATAAAATAAAAGAATTTAAAATTTCTTCGTGGGCTATTTCCAATAGAATAACAGTAGCCGTAATTACTTTCATTATTATATTGGGAGGACTACTTTCTTACAATGGAATGGCAAGAGAAAACTTCCCGGAAATTATTATTCCGCAAATTTACGTAGCAACCCCTTACCCAGGAAATTCAGCATTAGACGTTGAAAAACTAATCACCAAACGATTAGAAAAAGAAATAAACTCAATAACTGGAGTTGATGAAATTACGTCTAACTCAATCCAAGGATATTCTAGTATTGTAGTTAAATTTAACTTTGATTACACCCCTGCTGAGGCACTTCAAAAAGTAAAGGACAAAATTGATGTCGCCATGGCTGACCCTGATTTCCCAAAAGACCTTCAGTCAGAGCCAAGTGTCACAGAAATGAATTTTAGCGAACGAATTCCTATAATGAATATTAATTTATCTGGGGAGTTTTCTATGGATCAGTTAAAGGAATATGCTGAATACTTAGAAGATGAAATTGAAGAGCTTTCTGAAATATCTAGTGTTGATATTAGAGGAGTTCAAGAGAAAGAACTTGAAATAGCTGTCGATTTATATAAAATGGAAGCTTCTATGATTAGCTTCAGAGATATAGAGGATGCTGTTAAGTTTGAAAACATGAGTGTTACTGGGGGGGATATCCTAGAAAATGGTATTCGTAGAACGGTTAGGGTCACAGGTGAATTCGAGGATCCTCTAAGTGTTAGGGATCTTATTGTAAAGCAAGAAAAAGGAAATATTGTTTACCTAAGAGACATTGCTGATGTCTCGTTCAAAGAGCAGGAAAAAGAAAGTTTTGCAAGAGAGTATATGCAACCAGTCGTAATGCTAGATGTAAAAAAAAGAGGGGGTCAAAACCTTTTAAAAGCGTCTGCTAAGATTGATGAGATCATTGAAATAGCACAAAAAAATGTATTCCCTAAGAGTTTAATCATTTCTAAGACTAATGATCAATCAAACGAAACGCGCACCATGGTGTCTGACCTTGAAAACAGCATTATTTTAGGCATCATATTAGTGGTTACAGTGCTGTATTTCTTTCTAGGGTTTCGCAATGCTTTATTTGTTGGAATTGCGATTCCGTTATCTATGTTTTTATCGTTTACCATTTTAGGTTTTATGGGTGTTACTCTTAATACAATGGTTTTGTTTTCTTTGGTTATCGCCTTAGGGATGCTGGTTGATAACGGAATTGTAGTGGTTGAAAACGTGTATAGATTAATGGATGAGGGCTACCCAAGGATTCAGGCAGCAAAACTTGGTGTTGGGGAGGTTGCTATGCCAATTATTGCATCAACTGCCACCACTTTAGCGGCCTTTTTTCCTTTGATTTTATGGGAGGGTATTATGGGTGAATTCATGAAGTGGCTTCCAATTACCCTTATCATCGTGTTAAGTTCTTCCCTTTTCGTCGCACTGATTATTAACCCAATGCTAATTTCAGTTTATATGAAAGTGATGCCTAAAGAGGTCTCTAAAGTTACTTTTATTACAAAGCTAGAAAGCTTATATGCGCGTTTTTTAAACTATGCATTGAAGGGCAGAAAACCTATTGGAATCGTTGTTGGTACATTTGGGTTGTTATTTCTAGCCGTATTACTAATGTTTACATTTCCTCCAAAAATATTGTTTTTTCCAAATACAGATGCTAAACAAGTATTTGTATATGTAGAGTACCCTATAGGAACCGATATTGAACAAACCAATATTATTTCGATGGAGATTGAGAAGGACATTGAAACTTACTTAAAAAAATATGAGGTAAATGGAGAAAACTTTTTAATCACATCTGTAATAGGACAGGTTGGAGAGGGGACTGCAGATCCGAGTCGTGGTCAAGAGGGAGGTAAAACTCCAAATAAGGCGCGAATTACCATTGATTTTGTAAAGTTTCAGGAACGTCAGGGTGTTAGCTCTGAAACGGTGCTCAAAGAAGTCCGCGAATTACTACAGGGGTATCCAGGAGTGAGTATTGTTGTTGACAAACCTTCTGATGGACCGCCAACAGGACCACCGATAAATATTGAAGTAAAAGGAGATGATTATGAGCTTATTTTACAAACTTCAAATGACTTAAGGGCCTTTATAAACACGTCCAATATTGGGGGGATTGAAGAGCTTAAATTAGATGTTGACCAAAGCAAGCCTGAAATGATTGTTGCTATTGACCGTCAAAAAGCGAGGCGACTTGGAGTCTCAACAGGGCAGATTGGAATGAATTTGAGAACGGCTTTATATGGAAAGGAAATATCAACTTATAAAGACGCCAAAGATGATTATCCTATAAACCTGAGGCTGAAAGAGGAGATGCGTTATAATAAATATGCCCTATTGAATCAAAAAATAACGTTTAGAAATCAAAGTAGTGGACAAATAAAACAGGTGCCCATTTCTGCCGTTGCTACGACTGAAAACCAAACTGCCTTCAGTTCAATTAAGCGAATTGACTTGGACAGAGTGGTGACTGTATACTCAAATGTGTTAGGTGACTACAACGCAACAGAAGTGAATAATAAAATTAGAGAAATTACTGAAAAATTTGAAATCCCTAAAAATATAACAATTAGTTTTACTGGGGAGCAAGAAGAACAGGCCAAGGAAATGGCATTCCTTAGTAAGGCGCTTTTAATTGCGGTTCTTTTAATTTTCTTAATTCTGGTTGCACAATTCAATTCTGCAACAACCCCTATTATCATTTCTATATCTGTATTTCTTAGTTTGATTGGGGTGTTGTTTGGCCTCTTATTGTTTAGGATGGATTTTGTAGTTCTAATGACTATGATTGGGGTTATTTCACTCGCTGGGATTGTCGTTAACAATGCTATTGTTTTGATTGATTACATTGATCTTACTATTGTTCGAAAACGTCGCGAATTAGGTCTTGAGGAAAGCGAAAAACTAACCCCTAACTTACTTGTTGAGTGTGTGATTGAAGGTGGTAAAACGCGCTTAAGACCTGTTATATTAACAGCAATCACAACTATCTTAGGGCTGCTACCTTTGGCACTTGGAATAAATATTAATTTCAGAACACTGATTACCGAGCTAAATCCTAACTTTTACATAGGGGGAGAAAATGTCGCGTTTTGGGGCCCAATGGGTTGGGCTATTGTCTTTGGACTCACATTCGCCACCTTTTTAACACTGGTGGTTGTTCCTATCTTGTTTTACTTAATCAACAAATTGAAAACAAAAAAGGTCAAAGTCACTTCCTAAGGCTATTGGTTTTAATTTTTTAAATGTTAAATTTGCTCAACTAATTTAGTCATATGTACAGAAGTCATCATTGCGGGCAATTAAGAGCCTCAAATATTAACGAAGAAGTGACACTTTCAGGGTGGGTGCAAAAATCTCGTGACAAAGGATTTGTTATCTGGGTCGATTTAAGAGACCGGTATGGAATTACACAACTTATCTTTGATGCAGAGCGCACGCCGGAAGCAATGGTAAACATGGCTAAAAGCTTAGGGCGTGAATTTGTTATTCAAGTAACGGGTACCGTCATTGAGCGTACTTCAAAAAATCCTAACTTAGAAACTGGAGACATCGAAATTCTTGTCTCTAAACTAACGGTTTTAAATGAAGCTAAGGTGCCGCCTTTTACTATAGAAGACCAAACCGATGGAGGTGAAGAACTTCGTATGAAGTACCGCTATTTAGATATTCGACGAAACCCCGTTAAAAACAATTTGATTTTTAGACATAAAGTGACGCAGGAAGTTCGCTCGTATCTGTCTTCTCAAGAATTTATAGAAGTTGAAACACCTTACTTGATAAAATCAACTCCAGAAGGGGCTCGTGATTTTGTGGTGCCAAGCCGAATGAATGAAGGTCAGTTTTATGCCCTTCCTCAATCGCCTCAAACCTTTAAACAATTATTAATGGTTGGCGGCATGGATAAATACTTTCAGATTGTAAAGTGTTTTAGAGATGAAGATTTAAGAGCCGATCGACAGCCTGAATTTACTCAGATTGATTGTGAAATGGCCTTTGTAAATCAAGAAGATATACTAAACATTTTTGAAGGCTTAACTAGGCATCTTATTAAGTCTATTCATGGAAAAGACATTAGCTCTTTCCCTAGAATAACCTATGATGATGCATTACAAACCTACGGAAACGACAAGCCAGACATTCGATTTGGAATGAAGTTTGGAGAACTAAATGCCGTAGCTCAACATAAAGATTTTGGAGTTTTCAATTCTGCTGAATTAGTGGTTGGTATTGCAGTACCTGGTGGAAATAGCTTTACTCGAAAAGAAATTGATGGCATCATCAATTGGCTCAAACGGCCTCAAGTTGGTGCTTTAGGAATGATATACTCACGTTGTAATGACGACGGCACCTACAAGTCTTCGGTAGATAAATTTTATGATCAAGAAGACTTGGCGCAGTGGGCTCAGGTAACTGGAGCGCAAGCCGGTGACTTAGTTTGTGTGCTTTCTGGCCCTACCGATAAAGTAAGAACACAATTAAGCGCCTTACGTATGGAACTCGCTGAACGCTTAGGTCTTCGAAACCCTAAGGAGTTTGCACCGCTTTGGGTTACAGACTTTCCATTACTTGAATGGGATGAAGACAGCAAGCGCTTCCATGCAATGCACCATCCATTTACAGCCCCAAAACCCGATCAAATTAAATTACTAGATAGCGATCCAGGTGCTGTAAAAGCAAACGCCTATGACTTGGTTTTGAATGGAAATGAAATTGGAGGGGGATCTATTCGTATCCACGACAAGGCAACCCAAGAATTGATGTTTAACCATCTTGGCTTTACGCCTGAAGAAGCAAAAGAGCAGTTTGGATTTTTAATGAATGCCTTTGAATACGGTGCGCCACCGCACGGAGGTTTGGCCTTTGGCCTGGACCGTTTAGTGGCAATTCTAGGTGGACAAGAAACTATTAGAGATTTCATCGCATTTCCAAAAAACAACTCTGGACGCGATGTGATGATTGATGCACCATCAGCAATTGATGCAACACAATTAAATGAGTTACACCTAAAGGTAGACCTAAAATAAATTTATTCTCAAAAATGAAATACTTGATTTGGTCCTTATTTATTATGACAATGGTCAGTATGTTAATTGGACTTACTGTTGAATTACCTTACTCAAACAAATTAATTGGATTTGGAGTGATTGGATTATGTGCAGTTGTCTTTCCATTATTTTCGTACTACCGCTGGAAAGATAAAAAGATGGCAGATTATATGCTAACTCCAGAAAATTTAGAAAAAATGCGTGAATTTAATGACTCTAAGAAAACGTAAGTTAGTTCAATTTTCGTTTTTCACTAAAAAAACGCTTTAGTAGCTGAGAGGCTTCATCTGCTAAAACCCCCCCACGTATCATTGTTTTAGGATGCAACTTGGTTCCCATTACCCCACAGCCTCTTTGCTCATCTTTGGCCCCGTAGATAATGGTTGCTATTTGACTCCAAAACAGTGCACCAGCACACATTTGGCAAGGTTCAAGTGTCACATACAAAGTACATTTATGTAAATACTTCCCTCCTAAAAAGTTGGATGCAGCTGTGATGGCTTGCATTTCTGCGTGGGCAGTGACATCTGTAAGAAGCTCGGTAAGATTATGAGCTCTTGCAATAATTCTATTCTCAACAACAATCACAGCACCTACAGGAACTTCCCCTTTATCAAAAGCAACCTCAGCTTCCTGAAGGGCCTTTCTCATAAAATAATCATCATCAAAAATAGCGTCCATAAGTCAAAAATACGATTTCAATCTTGTACTTTTGTTATGGAATGAAAAATTTACTCGAACATATAAACTCCACAGAAGATTTACGTCAGCTTTCCGCCGAGGAATTGCCTCTATTAGCAAAAAACCTGAGGCAATTTATCATTGAAGTGGTAGCGAGCAAGGAAGGCCACTTAGGAGCCAGTCTTGGAGTGGTCGAGCTTACCATCGCTTTGCACTATGTCTATGACACTCCTAAAGATTTATTAGTTTGGGATGTAGGCCATCAAGCCTATGGGCATAAAATTTTAACCGGACGAAAATCTGAGTTCCACACAAACCGACAATTTAAAGGCTTGAGTGGATTTCCAAAAAGGGACGAAAGCGAATACGATACTTTTGGGACTGGGCACTCTTCAACCTCCATTTCTGCAGCCTTAGGAATGGCGATCGCTTCCCAGTTAAAGGGAGAAAACAAACAGCACATCGCCGTTATTGGCGATGCGTCTATAGCTAGTGGAATGGCATTTGAAGGACTTAACCATGCCGGTGTAACCTCAGCGAATCTATTAGTTGTTTTAAATGATAATGCGATTGGGATTGACCCAAGTGTAGGGGCGTTAAAGCAGTATCTAACCAATGTAAAAAAAGGCACTCAAAAACAAGATAATATATTTGAAGCCCTCAATTTTGAATATTCCGGACCTATTGACGGACATGATCTCAAAGCACTTATCTCTGAACTAAAACGACTGAAGTCGATTGACGGCCCTAAATTTCTTCATGTCATTACTACCAAAGGCAAAGGCTTGAGGCAGGCTGAAAATGATCAAGTTAAATACCATGCGCCCGGAAAATTTGATGCTGAAACAGGTGATATATTTACTAAAAACAATGAGAATCTTCCTCCTAAATACCAAGACGTTTTTGGATTAACACTCGTAGAATTGGCAATGTCTAATAAGGCGATTGTAGGCATCACACCGGCAATGCCTACTGGCAGTTCTCTCAAATATATGATGGATGCAATTCCCGAACGAGCATTTGATGTAGGTATTGCAGAGCAACATGCCGTGACCATGGCTGCGGGGATGGCAACTCAAGGGCTTATTCCTTTTTGTAACATCTACTCAACGTTCTTGCAACGTGCCTACGATCAAGTCATTCATGATGTTGCACTTCAAAATTTACCTGTTATTTTTTGTATTGATCGCGCTGGATTGGTAGGGGAAGATGGCGCTACACATCATGGAGTTTTTGACCTCGCTTACCTAAGGTGTATTCCAAACTTCATCATCGTTGCTCCAAGAAATGAGATAGAGTTAAGAAATATTATGTACACCGCACAGAAAGGATTGGAGCATCCGATCGCTATTAGATACCCAAGAGGCAGAGGCGTCACACCTCGTTGGAAATCGCCGTTTGAAGCTATTGAAATTGGAACCGGGGTTCAATTAAAGCAAGGAGAGGGTCTCGCTGTTTTAAGCGTTGGGGCCATTTCTAATAAGGTAACAGAAGCCATCCGTGGAATCGATTGTGGACACTACGATATGCGTTTTATAAAACCTTTAGATGAATCATTATTGCATACTATTTTTAAAACCCATTCAACACTCATAACGATTGAAGATGGGGTTGAAAATGGAGGATTTGGAAGTGCGATTTTAGAGTTTGCCGCTACTAACAACTACAAAAATGATGTGATTGTCAAAGGAATACCTGATGAGTTTATTGAGCACGGAGACATTGACACGCTTAAGCATCACCTAGGGATTAGCGTTTCTGAGCTTCACATATTAATTAAGAGTCTAAAAAGCTAGGCCTTTGATTTTCTTATAGGTTAACACCGCTTTTTTATCAGAGAACAAAGAAACAAAATAGCAAACGTTCATCACCCTAGTGTAAAGGCTGTCGTTAAGAATATCTACCTCTTTTGGTAAAAGCCTTAATAAAAGTTTATCATAACTAGAGGGGGTGTTGTTATAGTTGTTGTTAACTGATAAAATAAACCGATCAAGAAGTTGATTTAAGATTTCAAATCCAGAAATCTCTTTGTCTATGACCTCATCGGCATTGTATATTTTTTCAATACTCAGTTTAATAATATCATTAATTTGCGCTTGATATTTACTTTTATCAAGAATAGAAATATGAAATTCTCCCTCAAGAATCTCTTTTTCATTCGCCATAAATATCGCTACAGCATCCTCTATCAAAGTGCTAATCGCAAGAGCTCTTAAATAGCTAACTCGTTCTTTTGTAGAATACAACGCATTATACTTTGTAGTATTAATGGTATGCCTTACTAAATTTATTAAATACTCTAAAGCATAATCTTCTTCGATGAGTCCAAGGTTAATTCCATCTTCAAAATCGATAATTGTATAGCAAATATCATCTGCAGCTTCTACTAAAAAAGCTAATGGGTGTCTTGAATACTGCGCATTTTGATCACTAAGGTTTTTCATTCCTAACTCGTCAGCAAGTTCTAGAAATCCGCTTTTTTCGGTTTGAAAAAAACCATATTTTTTGGAAGCGATATTAGAATTTGGTTTAACTGGAAGGGATTCTTTAGGATATTTAGTAAAAGCGCCTAGTGTTGCATAGCTTAACCTTAAGCCGCCTTTAGACCCTTGCTTATCTTGAGTCAAGACTTTAAAGCCATTGGCATTTCCTTCAAAGTCACATAAGTCTTGATATTCTTTAGGGGTCATCTTAGCTTTAAACTGTTGGCCTATTCCATTTTTAAAATAGTGGCCTATTGCTTTTTCTCCAGAGTGGCCAAAAGGAGGATTACCAATGTCGTGAGCAAGCGCAGCTGCCGCAACAATAGCGCCAAAATCATTGGACTTATAACCATGAATTTCTTTTAGATAGGGATGCTTTTCTAAAACCTTAACCCCTACCCTTCTTCCTAATGAACGAGCTACCACACTCACTTCTAGACTATGTGTTAGTCGGGTATGCACAAAATCTGTCGATGACAGCGGCACCACCTGTGTTTTGTCTTGAAGACTTCGAAACTCGGGTGAAAAAATAATGCGGTCGTAATCAACATCAAACCCTAAACGGGTTTCGTCCTGTTCATTTCTAAGCCGTTTATTCGTGTCGCCATGGCGTTTTAACGAGAGTAATTGTTCCCAATTCATAGTATCTGATATTAACCTGCAAGATACTCATTTCAATGTTAATTAAATGTATCTAAAATTCGTGATTATAATAGGAACGCTAACGTTTTGTTAATGGTTTTGTAAAAGTGATGTAACCTTAATAAAGACCTTATGCTGTTAATTTGTGCTAACAATAATTAACTAGAATATTAATAAAAATTAAAATGAAAAAAACAATTTTTACTTTATCAGCAATTGTAGCACTTGCGTTTACTGGATGTATGAACGATGAAGCGCCGCCAATCCTTCAGGATACTGATAACCAAGTCAATTCAGGAGACAATACCGTGTCCGTTTCTGGAATGATTTCTGAAAGCACAACTTGGACAAATAACACTATTTACGTACTTAACCAAAAAGTCGTGGTGTCAAGTGGGGTTGTACTCACAATACAAGCTGGAACGATTATTAAGGGGACGGAAGGAACAGGGTCGTTGGCTTCAGCACTTATAGTCGCCAAAGGTGGAAAATTAAACGCTACAGGTACGGCGACAGAGCCTATAATTTTCACATCAATAAATGATAATATAACGGTTGGACAAACTTCCGGAACAAATTTAGACGAGACAAACTCTGGACTTTGGGGAGGTTTAATTGTACTAGGAAACGCACCTTGTTCATTTTCTGGAGATGTTGAAGTTCTGCAAATTGAAGGGATTCCTGCCGATGATACTTTTGGGCTATACGGAGGATCGGATGCTGCAGATGACTCTGGGGTGTACCAATATATCTCCATTCGTCATGGAGGGGCATTAATTGGGGAAGGAAATGAGATCAATGGATTGACACTAGGAGGTGTGGGTTCTGGGACAGTGATAGAAAATATCGAAGTTGTTGGAAATGTAGATGATGGAATTGAGTTTTTTGGCGGGACTGTCAATGCTTCAAACTTATTAATTTGGGCACAAGGCGACGATGCACTTGATATTGACCAAGCTTACTCAGGAACGATAAATAATGCCGTCGTTATTTTAGGCGCAAATTCTGACCACGCATTTGAGATTGACGGTCCTGAGGGCGCAGCAACAGGCTCTTTTACTTTAAACAATGTCACTATCATTGGGAACTCAGTAACTGAAGATGGAGAATATGCTGACTACCGCTCAGGTGCTATGGGGTCTACTGAGAATATTTACGCTTATGGATTTAAAGAGACCTCAGACGTTGAATTAGACAATGATGGAGTTGCAACAAACTACAATAACGGACTATTAACTTTTGGAGCTTGGGAAATTGTATTGCCTTCAGGAGTTTCAGATGTAGCGTCAATTTTTGTAAATAAGGCAAGTGCCGTTGAAGTAAGTGGATTTGGTTCTACGGCAACAGCTGTAACAGAAGGAGTAAATACAGTGGGGGCTACGACTTCATTGTTGAGTTGGACATACGCAAACTCTAAAGCAGGTTTAGGATTCTAATTAGAGCTAAAACTAAAAAATAATTAATAACAATTGCTTGCGCTTAATTGCAGGTAATTGTTTGGTGTTTAAACACATACTATGAAAAACTACAGACTAATAACACTATTACTAACCGCTTTTGTTGCACTACAACTCACAGCACAATCTGGAAAAATTGTTGGAACTATTACAGATGGCGATTATAACGAGCCAATGGCCTTTGCCAATGTATTGATTAAAAACACTACTACGGGAACAACTTCAGATTTTGACGGCAAGTACCAACTTGAGGTGGAGGAAGGAAATTATGCCATCATATTTTCTTATATTGGATATCAAACAATCGAAATATCGGATATAGTAGTTGCGGGGAATTCCGATGTCATTGTCGATGTTACTCTTAATACAAATTCATTAGAAGCAGTTGTTATTACCACTACAATAAGAAAAAATACAGAGTCTGCTGTTTTAGACTTACAAAAAAAATCGATTACACTGTTGGATGGACTTTCAGCACAAAGCATTAAAAGTAGTGGAGCTGGTAACATTGCAAGTGCCGTGAAAAGTGTGCCGGGTGTTTCAATTCAAGGAGGGAAGTATGTGTTTGTAAGAGGCTTAGGAGATCGCTATACTAAATCCATCCTTAATGGTGTAGATATTCCGGGGTTAGACCCAGACAGAAACACAATTCAAATGGATGTATTTCCGACAAATATTTTAGAAAATGTGATTGTTATTAAATCCGCTGCTGCTGAATACCCTGCAGACTTTACAGGTGGAGTTATCAATATTGTTACAAAAGATTACCCAAGTAAGGGGTCCTATGGGTTTTCATTAGGAACTTCCTATAACCCTAATATGCATTTAAATTCAGAGTACTTAAGCTACACTGGAAGTCGCACCGATTGGCTGGGCTTTGATAATGGCATGAGAAAAAGACCTGTAAATAGGTATCAGCCAATTCCAGGAACCTTTGCAAACTCATCGCTTTTAACTTCACTAACAGGCGCTTTTAACAAAGAACTAACCGCAAAAAGAACAGATAGCGGCGTCAATTACGACTTTGGATTCTCCGCTGGAAATCAATATATTATTGGAGACGATAAACTAGGATATCAACTGTCCTTTTCTTATAAGAACAAAACGGAATTCTATGATAATAGAGTAGACGGAACCTATATGAGAGATCAAAACGACCCCTCTAACAATGCGCTTTTAGCCACCCGTACAACGCAAGGAGAGGTTGGAGTGAATTCTGTATTATTAAACCTTCTGACTGGAATAGTTTATAAGCGAAAGTATTCAAAATATAAATTTAATTTTCTTCATATACAAAATGGAGAGAGCACAGCTGGAAAATACGAGCAACTACTCGCACAAGCAGGTGGAGGAAGTGGTTTTGAACCGATTACTAAGGATGCTTTGCTTTACACAGAAAGATCCATAACAAATCTATTATTAGGAGGGAAACATTCATTTAGAAATAGTGACTGGAAAATAGACTGGAAGCTATCTCCTTCACTTTCTAGAGTCTATGATAAAGATCACCGAGTCACGCCGTTAAGAGTGACTCAGGAGGGGAGCTATGTTATTAGTCCTAGTGCCTCAAGCTTTCCGATTCGGATATGGAGAACTCTTGAAGAAGTTAATTTAGTAGGAAAAGTAGATGTAAACAAAAAATACACACTTTTCAATAGGGCCGCAAAAGTGAAGTTTGGAGGGAGTTATGCTTTTAAATTTAGAGATTTTAAAATTGACGACTACACCTTTACAATTACTGACCCATTAACTGGCTTGTCGGTAGAAAACGGAAATGCAGATACACTCTTATCAAATGAAAATTTATGGACGCCAGAATCGGGGAGTGGAACGCATTTAGTAACTGGAGATCGTTTTGAACAGGCCAATGCCTATCAAGGTGAACAACGAATTAGTGCTGTATATGCCTCTAATGAGTTTGGTGTGACAGAAAAATTAAAAGCAGTACTAGGTATTAGAGCTGAATTATTTCAGACCTATTATACAGGTCAAAACCAAGCAGCAACAGAAGTCTATAACAGTGCTAAAATCATAGATAAGTTAGATCTATTTCCATCAGCTAATGTTATATATAGTTTGACAGATGAAGAAAATTTAAGGGGGTCTTATTCAAGAACAACGGCACGTCCATCATTTAAAGAAGCTTCTAAGAGTCAAATTTTTGATGCGATTACTAACCGTTTATTTATTGGAAATATTGACCTAACCCCGACATACATTAATAACTTTGATCTACGTTATGAACGCTTTGGTGAAGGAAGTGAAATGTTTGCTATTAGTGCCTTTTATAAAGACTTTACAGATCCTATTGAATTGACTTTTTATGAATCTGCTCCAGATCAAATTACCCCTAAAAATCTTGGATCAGCGAAAGTTTATGGAGTGGAATTCGAGTTTAGAAAATCATTAGGCTTTATATTAGATAGCTTTAAAAATTTAAAGTTTAACATCAATGGCTCCTATATTAACTCAGAGCTCACTATGAACATAGACGAGTTTAATAGACGAGTTTTAGCGGCTAGAGATGGAGAATCGATAGCAAATACAAGAGACTTACAGGGTCAATCACCATACCTTATTAATACAGGGTTAAACTATAAAAGTACAGATTTAGGACTTCAAACAGGTTTGTTTTTTAATGTCCAAGGTAAAACCTTAGAAGTAGTAGGAACTGGAATTGTTCCAGATGTATACACAAAGCCTTTTAGCAGTCTAAACTTTACGTTCAACAAAAGTTTTGGTGAAGATAAAAAATCAATAATTGCTGTTAAGGTATCTAATATCCTTAACAGTAAAAGAGAAAGTGTTTACGAATCTTACAAGAGTTCGGCTAAAACATTTTCAAGTTACCAGCCGGGTACAGAAATTTCTGTAGGCTATTCATATTCATTTTAATTAAATTAGTCACTTAACTACAAATAAAAAAGCACCCTAAATGGGTGCTTTTTTTATTTGATATATGCAATAACTATTTCATGGTTATTGCTAACTCAGATTTATTGTTCCATTCATTTACACTAGTAATTTTTGAATCTACAAAATCAACTTCCTTTAAAGAGTTTTTACTCCAAAAAAACCATTTGCCAGTTTTCACTCCATTATTATAGTAGCCTTGAGCTAATTTATTTCCGTTAAAATCATAACTCGTCCAAAGTCCCTCTAAGGTCCCACTCTTATTAAAGGCTCCTTCTTGTTGAATGGCTCCATTTTCATGAAAATAGGTAGCAAACGTAAGATCCCCTTTAGATTCTATTTCTGGAAGATTTGAATTCTGTGCGTAAGCGATTGTTCCAATAAAAACAAGCGCAATAAGTATATTTTTTTTCATTATAAATTGTATTATGATATAAAATTACAAAAATATTTACACAAAATATACATTTAGTTTACATTAATTTAACATTGGATTTTTTTTATTCTAAACAAGGTCAATTGAATCTGTATGTTATCTCAAGATTAAAAAATAAGATTTTCACAGTTCTAAGATGAGGTTATATTAATAATTACTTAATAGTAAGCTTACATTTGGAACATACTAATTTGCGACATTTGAAATGTCTTAGACAAACAATTAGTGTCATTATTATATATTAGTTTTTGTCGACTTCAAAAATGATGACTTCTGATAAGCTGCCCTTGGCCAGGCAGCTTTTTTTATTCAATCTTAACTTTAAAGAAACACTAAGGTAACATTTGTTTTAGTTATTTGTAATCGACAAAAACTAATAATATATGATACTCAGAAGCTTAAGCTTAGCAATAGCTCTTATTACGTTAACGACTACGTACTCTCAAGAAATAAATGCTCCTAAATTTGGAAAAGGACTCTTTAACCTTGTAGGTCAGGACAGTACTTGGACCATGAAAGTTGGTTTAAGAGCGCAGCTCTTAGGTAGTTCAACTTGGGAAGAAAACAATGGAAATGAAATAAGTTTTCTAACAAGAAGATCTCGTTTAAAATTTGATGGTTACGCCTATTCTCCTAAATTAAAATATAAAATTGAATTAGGCCTCTCTAACAGAGATCTTTCAGGAGCTTCACAATACACTAGTAACGCTCCAAGGTATATTTTAGACGCCGTTCTTCAGTGGAATTTTTATCAAAATTTTGAGCTTTGGTTTGGTCAAACAAAACTACCTGGAAACAGAGAGCGTGTAATCTCTTCTGGAAACTTGCAACAAGTAGATCGATCGTTATTAAACAGTCGTTTTACAATCGATCGTGATTTTGGATTTCAGCTTAGACACCATTTTAACTTAACGAATACTTTTGTTGTAAAAGAGATTTTTTCTTTAGCACAAGGAGAGGGTAGAAACATCACAACAGGAAATTTAGGCGGGCATCAATATACAGGTCGGATAGAGCTCCTTCCCTTTGGTGATTTTGCAAGTAAAGGAGATTACACAGGAGGTGATTTGAAACGAGAGAAAAAGCCAAAATTAGCAATCGGTTTTAGTTACGACCACAATAACAATGCGGTTAAGACCCGAAGCAACCAAGGGTCATACATGACAATTGATGGTGTTGAAGATGCTTATTTCGAAACCAATATCAATACCGTTTTTTTAGACGCTATGTTTAAATATAATGGCATTTCGTTAATGGCTGAATATTCGGATAGAACTGCTTCTGATGCGTTCGCAAAAAACAGTGACGGCTCCCTAACAGGCGACGAGGTTCAAGTTGGGAAAGGGCTGAATTTACAAATGGGTTATCTTTTTAACAATGATATTGAACTTTCTGGTAGGTACACTCATATTGAATTGGACAAGAGCATTACAGGTAAAAATCCTGAAAGTCAATACACCCTAGGACTTTCAAAGTATATCGTTGGACATAAGCTAAAAGTTCAAACCGATATTAGCCATTTAGAAATTGAAGGAAGTAACAACAAATTAATGTTCCGCCTTCAAGTTGATTTTCATTTTTAAAACATAACAGTACCTTAACCTTACAAACAGAAAATCTTAAGAGATTTGCGCAATAACACAAACTAAATTATGGAAAATATTTATTTATATATGATTGTTGCTTTAGCCTTCTTGGCTATCGCTGACTTAGTTGTAGGGATTAGTAATGATGCGGTGAATTTTTTAAATTCTGCCATTGGTTCTAAAGCGATTTCTTTTAGAACAATTATGATAGTCGCTAGTGTTGGAGTTGCTATTGGTGCAATTTTTTCGAGTGGGATGATGGAAGTAGCTCGAAAGGGGATTTTTAACCCTGGTGAATTTATGTTTAGTGAGATCATGATTATTTTCATGGCCGTCATGATTACTGATATTTTACTTCTAGACATCTTTAATTCTTTGGGGATGCCTACCTCAACAACCGTTTCTATTGTATTTGAGCTCTTAGGAGCAGCAGTGGCAATGGCTTTAATTAAAATTGCAGCTAATGGCGGAGATTTCAGTGAAGTTGTTAATTATATTAATACGTCCAAAGCCTCTCAAATTATTTTCGGTATTTTGCTTTCGGTCGTGGTCGCCTTTTCAATAGGGGCCATTGTACAGTGGGTCTCTAGGCTCTTGTTATCATATGAATTTCAAAAAAAGGCAAATTGGGTGGGTGCCCTATTTAGTGGAGTTGCACTGACTGCTATTACCTACTTTATCTTTATGAAAGGGTTAAAAGGAACTTCATACGCAAAGCAATCTTTTGATATTCTTGGTGGCGGAACCATGAAAGACTTCCTAGAAAACCAAGTATTTTATATTGTATTAGTTAGTTCTATACTTTGGTCATTATTATCTTATGTATTAATTGTTTTTGCAAAAACAAACATCTATAAATTAATTATTATTGTAGGAACTTTCGCTTTAGCACTGGCCTTTGCTGGTAATGATTTAGTTAATTTTATTGGGGTACCGGTGGCAGCATTTAATGCCTACACAGAATGGTCCGCATCTGGACTTTCTGCAATGGAATTTCCAATGGACGTATTAGCCTCTAAAGTTCCAACAAATAACTGGTTATTATTTGGAGCAGGAATGGTCATGGTTGCGACTTTATGGTTTTCAACAAAAGCCAAGAACGTGGTTAAAACCTCTTTGGATCTTTCAAGTCAAGGGGATACAAAAGAGCGCTTTCAGCCAAATTTCTTATCACGTGGATTTGTGCGATTTGCAATGGGGGCTTCAAAAGTAAGTTCATTTATATTACCAACTTCGTGGCAAGATAAAATTGAACAGCAATTTGAACAACCCGTTATAAAGCTAACAAATAACAAAGTTCATGAGTTACCTGCTTTTGACTTGGTCAGAGCAGCTGTAAACCTTATGGTAGCTGCCGTTTTAATATCAATTGCAACGTCTTACAAACTACCCCTATCGACCACTTATGTGACTTTTATGGTCGCTATGGGAACTTCGCTAGCAGATAGGGCTTGGGGTGCAGAAAGTGCCGTATATCGTGTTGCAGGGGTTATTAATGTGATTGGAGGTTGGTTCCTAACAGCGCTTAGCGCCTTTAGCGCCGCAGCTTTGGTTGCTTATTTATTAAATCTGAATGTAGAGGTCATGTTTCCAATCCTACTTTTAGCTGCAATCACATTACTTATTAGAAGTTCAATTGTTCATAGAAAAAAAACCAAAGAGATGGCGTCAGAGGACCGCTTGACAAAAACAGAAAGTAGTTCTGTTCAAGGCGTTATTACTGAAAGTGCTGCAAATATTGCAAACGTGCTTAAGCGAGGTAAAAAAATCTATGCTTCTGCTTTTACTGGGCTTTCACAACAAGATTTAGAGGCACTTAAGAAGAATAAAAAACAAATCGTTAAACTTTCTGACGAAGTAGATGAATTAAGGGATAATATCTTTTACTTTATAAAAAACTTAGATGAATCTAGTATTGGAGCGAGTAATTTCTACATACTTGTTTTAGGCTATCTACAAGACATGACGCAGTCACTTACATACATAACTAAAGTAAGTCATAAGCACGTTAACAATAATCACAAAAAACTAAAGTTCAATCAAATTAAAGAACTTAGTCAAATTAATGATTCTATAGAAACCTTATTTTCAGAAGCAATAGAAGCGTTTAATTCTCAATCTTTTGAGAAAATAAATTCTATAATTGAACAAAAAAATGAGATTGCTGCCGTTCTTAAATCTAATATAGAAATACAAGTTAAGCGAACACGTACTGAGGAATCAAGTCCTAAGAATACAACGCTTTATTTTAGTCTATTGTTAGAGACAAAAGATTTGTTAAACGCTACGACTAGTTTGTTAGAAGAGTATCACGAGGCTTATGACAGCAGTGTTAAGCCTGCTACTATCAGTGAAGAGAGTGAGTAATGCACATACTATTGTATAAAAAAAGCACCTAATTTATATTAGGTGCTTTTTTTATTATTGAATGGTTTTGAATCAAGAACCGCACATTAGACAGTCGTCTCCTTCTGCTTCTTTTGCTTGTTGAACCAAAGCCTTCATTTCTTCTGCACTCATAGGCTCTACGTCTACAGCAGTTTCTTGAGAAAATGTAGCAGCAGTGTTAGCGGCTTTTTCTTGTTGCTTTTCGAGAACAGCAGTATCTGTTTCAATAGCAGCTACTTCTACCGATGCAGGTTCGGGTGCTTCCTTCATCTTGTTGTCTAAAGTGAATTTAATCGCATCAACAGCACTTTTTGTTCTTAGGTAGTACATCCCTGTTTTTAATCCACTCTTCCATGCATAGAAATGCATAGACGTTAATTTAGCCATAGTTGCACCTTCCATGAATAAGTTTAGAGATTGTGACTGATCTATGAAATAACCTCGCTGACGCGACATGTCTATGATATCTTTCATGCTTAATTCCCAAACTGTTTTATACAATTCTTTAATGTCTTGAGGAATGGCATCTACATGTTGAATAGACCCATTCGCACGCATGATATCTTGCTTCAAGCCTTCATTCCATAGTCCTAGCTCAACAAGATCTTCTAATAAGTGCTTATTAACAACAATGAACTCCCCTGACAATACACGACGGGTATAGATGTTTGAGGTATAAGGCTCAAAACATTCATTATTTCCAAGAATTTGAGACGTACTTGCCGTAGGCATTGGTGCTACTAAAAGTGAGTTTCGAACACCATTCTTGAGAACTTCTTTACGAAGCTGTCCCCAATCCCAAAGACCACTTAACTCTTCATCTTTAAGCCCCCATAAATTGTGTTGGAATTTCCCTTCACTTATTGGAGACCCTTCATAGCTTTGATATGGACCATCTTCAGTTGCTTCTTCCATAGAAGAGGTTACAGCTGCAAAATAAATAGTTTCAAAAATATCCTGGTTCAATTGCTTTGCTTCATCACTAGTAAAAGGAAGTCTTAATGCAATAAATGCATCAGCTAAACCTTGAACTCCTATACCGATTGGACGGTGTCTCATATTGGAGTTTTCAGCCTCAATTACTGGGTAGTAATTTCGATCAATTACTTTATTAAGGTTTCGAGTTACCCGTTTTGTAATTTTGTATAATTCCTGATGATCAAATGCGCCATCTTTAATAAACATTGGGAGCGCAATAGATGCTAAATTACAAACAGCAACTTCATCGGGGGATGTATACTCAATTATTTCTGTACATAAATTAGACGAACGAATGGTTCCTAAGTTTTGTTGATTAGATTTACGGTTTGCGGCATCTTTGTAGAGCATGTATGGGGTTCCAGTCTCAATTTGAGACTCCGTTATTTTTTCCCACAACTCTCTTGCTTTGATTGTTTTTCTTCCTTTACCTCTTGCTTCATAATCTAGGTACAAGGCTTCAAACTCTTCACTATGGGTGTCTGGCAAACCTGGGCACTCATTGGGGCACATTAAAGTCCATTCAGCATCTTCCTGAACTCGTTTCATAAACAAGTCTGGAATCCACATGGCATAAAATAAATCCCTTGCACGCATTTCTTCTTTTCCATGATTTTTCTTTAAATCAAGAAAATCAAAGACATCAGCATGCCATGGTTCTAAGTAAATCGCAAAGCTTCCTTTACGCTTTCCACCTCCTTGGTCGACATAACGAGCCGTATCGTTAAATACACGAAGCATTGGAACAATACCATTACTAGTCCCGTTAGTTCCTGCAATGTAGCTTCCAGTCGCTCTAATATTATGCATAGCTAATCCAATTCCTCCAGCGGATTGAGATATTTTAGCCGTTTGTTTCAAAGTGTCATAGATGCCATCAATACTGTCATCTTTTGCAGTCAATAAAAAGCAAGACGACATTTGAGGTTTTGGTGTACCAGCGTTAAATAACGTCGGAGTTGCATGCGTAAAATACTTTTTAGACATGAGTTCGTAAGTCTCAATAGCTGAGTCTAAATCATTTAAATGAATTCCAATAGAGACGCGCATTAACATATGCTGTGGACGTTCTGCGATAATTCCATTTAATTTTAAAAGATACGAACGCTCTAACGTTTTGAATCCGAAGTAGTCATAACCAAAATCTCGGTTATAAATAATTGTAGAGTCAAGTTTGTCTTTGTTTTCTGAGATTACTTTATAAACCTCATCAGAAAGTAAAGGGGCGTCCTTTCCTGTCCTTGGATTTACGTATGTGTATAAATCGTGCATGACTTCGCTAAAAGTCTTCTTAGTGTTTTTGTGTAGATTTGAGACTGATATACGTGCAGCAAGGCGAGCATAATCAGGGTGGGCTGTGGTCATGGTCGCAGCCACTTCTGCTGCCAAGTTATCTAATTCACTGGTAGTAACCCCGTCATATAGTCCTTCTATAACGCGCATGGCTACTTTTAAAGGATCTACCAATTCATTTAAACCATAGCAAAGTTTTTTAACCCTTGCCGTGATTTTATCAAACATGATTTCTTCTTTTCTGCCATCTCTTTTTAGTACGTACATTTTTTTAATCTTTTTTACTTTTTTGATGCTACTTCAAAAAAGCGGTTAGTTAGTTAGCCTAGTGATATTTGGGTTCCCCCAAATGCTTGGTTGTTATATGTTTTAACCCGTTAGTTAGGAGGTTAAAAGTTTGGTTGTAAGCGATTTTAATCTGTTTTGAGTTCGTGTTCTAGTGGGTAATTCCTAGAACTCAGAATCGAAACTATATTTATTGGTGTCTTCTTCTTTGTTTAGAACCCCAGCTTTTTGATATTCAGAAACTCTTTTTTCAAAGAAATTCGTCTTTCCCTGAAGTGATATCATATCCATAAAATCAAATGGATTTGCTGTATTGTATTCTTTTTCACAATCTAATTCTTGTAACAAGCGATCGGTTACAAACTCTAAGTACTGAGACATCAATATAGAGTTCATTCCAATCAAACTAGCTGGCAGTGACTCTGTAATAAATTCTCTTTCTATATTTAACGCATCTAATAATATTTCTCTAATACGTTCTTTAGGGACTTTATTTATCAGGTGTTTGTTGTGTAGGTGAACTGCAAAGTCAGCGTGTACGCCTTCATCTCTTGATATCAACTCATTAGAGAATGTCAATCCAGGCATTAGGCCACGTTTTTTAAGCCAAAATATAGAACAGAATGCACCTGAAAAGAAAATACCTTCAACCGCTGCAAACGCGATAAGGCGTTCGGCAAAACTTGGAGAATCAATCCATTTCAATGCCCAGTCTGCTTTTTTCTTAATCGCGGGAAAGTTTTCGATAGCATTAAACAGCTTGTCTTTTTCTACCTCATCCTTAACGTAAGTATCTATCAAAAGTGAATACGTTTCACTATGAATGTTTTCCATCATGATTTGGAATCCGTAGAAAAACTTAGCTTCACTGTATTGAACTTCATTGACGAAGTTCTCAGCTAAATTTTCGTTTACAATTCCGTCACTAGCCGCAAAAAAAGCAAGGATGTGCTTGATGAAATAACGTTCGTCATCATTAAGCTTTGTACTCCAATCGGTTAGATCTTGATGTAGATCAATTTCTTCAGCAGTCCAAAAACTAGCTTCTGATTTTTTATACCACTCCCATATATCGTGGTGTTGGATTGGGAAAATAACAAATCTATCTTTGTTTGGCTGTAAAATTGGTTCTACTTGTGACATGTTTTGGAAAAATATTTAAAATTTTGAAATAAATCACCACACTATTGTGCGGTTAACAAAGGTTCAAAATTGTTGCCTGAAATGAAAGTCATTTTTATAAACATTGCCTGTAAGTTTTTAACAACGAGTAAGTTTTTTCCTACGCAAATAAAAAGGCATAGATGTCGTAAAATACTGTTTGTTAGTCTTTTAACCAATCGCTCTCTCTTACGGTAAAAGAATGGGTTTTATACCAAAAAAAAAGGGGATTTATTTTAGGCTTATTAAATTAGTAAAAAAACATAAGCATCTTTGGCTGTTAAACAAATGAGGGATGGAATTCAAAGGCTCCAACTTTATTATTATTTATAGGTTGCTGCTACTTTTTCTAACTCGGCGTACCAATCCTCTCCAAACTTTCTAATTAGTGCCTCTTTTACAAATTTATAAACAGGGACTTGAAGCTCTTGTCCTAACGTACAGGCAGCGTCACAAATATGCCAGTGATTGTAGTTAACGGCAGAAAACTCACTGTAATCTTTAACACGAATAGGGTATAAATGGCAGGATACTGGTTTTTTCCAGGTCACATCTCCTTGATTATATGCTTCTTCAATAGCACACAGAGCCGTCTGCTTTTCGTCAAAAATTACATAGGCACAGTCAGCTCCATTAACCAAAGGAGTTTCGAGCTCACCATCTTCAGCTACAACGTGGGTGCCTTGAGCTTCAATTGCAGCAATACCTTCTTTGCGCAAGTAAGGTTTTATGACAGGGTAAATGTCTTTCAAAATGTCCGCTTCTGAAGCTTCAAGGGGAGCTCCAGAGTCTCCGTCCACACAACAAGCCCCCTTGCATGCGCTAAGATTGCAAATAAAATCTTTCTCAATAATATCTTCTGAGACTATGGTTTTTCCTAATTGAAACATGTCCCAAATATACTATTAATTGTAAACATTCATAACGAAAATAATCGCTCAAAATAAACTTGTAAATATAATTATTTATTAGACCTTTGTAGAGATATAATATTTAATGATGAGCTTCGATTTTAAAGAGATTTTAACGACATTTATGGTGCTTTTTGCGGTAATTGATATTGTTGGAAACATTCCAATCATTATTGATCTTCGTAAAAAGGCAGGACATATTCAAAGTGGAAAAGCTTCAGTTATTGCAGGAGCTATCATGATTGTATTTTTGTTTTTGGGAGAAAGTATTTTAACACTTATCGGAATTGACGTACATTCTTTTGCGATCGCTGGGGCTTTTATTTTATTTTTTATTGCCCTAGAAATGATTCTTGGAATTACTCTGTACAAGCAGGAAGAAGGCGCCAACATGAATGCGTCTGTTTTTCCTTTAGCATTTCCTTTAATTGCTGGACCTGGGAGTCTCACGACACTATTGTCTTTAAAATCTGAGTTTAATACAGAAAATATCATCATTGCTGTGGTTGTGAACGTACTTGTCATTTTCCTAGTCCTCAAGACTTCCTCTAGAATAGAGCGAATGATTGGTCAAAATGGAATAAATATTATTCGAAAAGTATTCGGAGTTGTTTTACTGGCAATCGCTGTCAAACTATTTACCTCTAATATTAAATTTTTATTATAAATATGCGACTATTGACTTATTTATTATCTGTGTTAGCCATTGCTATTATTGTTTTTAATCTCTCGATAATAAATACTTCTGCACCCTTTGAAAATGAAAGCTATACTGCAATTATTACCGCTTTGGCCGGGGGTTGTGCAATTCTTATACTTACGATACTTAGAGTCGTTAAAAAAATAGATCGAACCGTAAAAGAAAAGTCTTAATCTAAAAATTTACAAAGACTCTAGTTCAATTACTTTATTCAAAATTGGATCAATTTTGAGTAGTACTTTTGCAGCGGCACTGTCTCCAAAAAGTTGCTTTGTAAAGGCAGATTTCAAAAGTACTTTTAAGGCTGCTTCAAAAGATATACCTTCGGGGACTTCAATATCAGCAGTCGCATTCAAATAGCTAAGGAATTGTTGATAAATCTCGTTTGATATATCAAACTCCTTTAAAAATTGTGATTCAGATACCGATTTGTAACGCCCACGATGTTTGTCTAGTTGTTCAAAAACAAAGAAATCTATAACACCCGTTCCTTTTAGAAACTCAAACAGGGTGCTATTATAAATTGGGTCATAGGGTGAATAAATATCTGGAATTATACCCCCACCGCCGTACACGACCTTTCCTTTAGGCGTTATATACTTAAGACTGTCTTGACTAAATTCAGAATCTGTCTGATCTTTGTTTCTATCTTCCAATCGCTTATAGTACGAGTTGTAATAAGCTTCTGACCCACCAACATATGAGCGTTGTATTGATCTGCCTGTGGGAGTGTAATATCTTGCTGTGGTAAGTCTAATTGCACTCCCATCACCCAAGGCCATTTCTTGCTGAACTAATCCTTTTCCAAATGAACGTCGACCTATGATAGTTCCCTTATCGTTATCTTGAAGTGCTCCTGCTATAATTTCACTTGCAGAAGCTGAGTTTTCATTAATTAACACATAAACCTCCGCGTTTTCAAAGCGCCCTTTTTCGCTGGCATAGCTTTCAATAAGCTGTTCAGACTTGTTTTTTGTGAATAGGATAAGCTTACCTGCTTCTAAAAACTCATCTGCCATTTGCTCGGCGATTTGCAGAAACCCTCCAGGGTTGTCACGCAAATCTAACACTAGATTTATAGCGCCTTTT
>Ga0209533_1000075_pt1 | contig 81981 bp, 70 predicted proteins | sample COG_04_FD_184748 | JGI IMG/M metagenome (GOLD analysis project Ga0209533, IMG submission 184748) | Pelagic Microbial community sample from North Sea - COGITO 998_met_04 (SPAdes) (version 2) | ecosystem: Environmental > Aquatic > Marine > Neritic zone/Coastal water | place: Helgoland, sampling...
ACTATATATGCTGCGTTTGGTGAAAATCTTTACAGGACAATAAGCGGTGGTTCAAACGGAGATTGGGCGCAACTGACTGGGTTTTCAGGCAATATTAATTCGATAGCCATTCATCCTACCAATTCTAATAAACTAGCTATTGCGACTAATTCGTCTGAAAAAGTTTATATCTCTAGTGATGGTGGTGCAACTTGGAGTATTGCAACTCATGACTTGCCTAGTTTTTCTGCCTTGGCATTGGTTTGGGATACAACCTATGGAGAAGATATATTATACTTAGGAATGAATTATGGGGTCTATTATTTGAGAGACAATGAAACTATTTGGACCCCCTATAATACGGGACTGCCAAATGTTAAAGTTAATGAATTAGAGATAAATAACGCAGATAACAAATTGTATGTGGCAACATACGGACGAGGACTGTGGCGTGTTAACTTGTTTAACCCTGAAGCTTTAGGAGTGGGCGATTTACAAATATCAGATTTGACGCTCTCGCCAAACCCATCCACAGGAACTTTTAAATTGAATTGGCAATTAAATACTCTGGTGACGATCAAAATTTATGATCCTCTTGGGAAGTTGGTTTTTTATGAGAAAAACAGAGACTTGTCTCAAAACCCTGAAATAGAATTACAGGCTCCACAAGGACTGTACTTCTTAAAAGTGAATACATTAAATCAGGAAATCACTAAAAAATTAATTATAAATTAAGCCTTATTTTGAGTTTTTGGAGATGTTTAAATTCACAACATAAATTCGTTTAATTTTATATAAATTTGTGTCATGGAATTTTCTTCTAAATTATTGCAGAGTGCTGTGGATGAAGTTGCACAATTGCCAGGTATTGGACGTCGAACAGCCCTTAGGCTTGTACTTCATTTGATGCGTCAGCCAGAGTCTCAAACACTTCATTTGACAGATGCCCTGCAAAAGATGCGTCAAAACATTAATTTTTGTAAAAACTGCCATAATATCAGTGATTCAGAATTATGTGAAATTTGTATCAATACCAATCGTAACCAAGAATTGGTCTGTGTGGTAGAAGATATTAGAGATGTGATGGCGATTGAAAGTACTGCATCTTATAGAGGTGTTTACCATGTATTGGGTGGTAAAATATCTCCCATGGACGGTATTGGACCTCACGACTTGAAAATTAATAGTTTAGTCGAAAAAGTACGTTCAGGCACAATTAAAGAACTCATTTTTGCGTTAAGTTCTACGATGGAAGGCGATACGACCAATTTTTATATTTTCAAACAAATTCAAGATTTGGAGGTTGTAATATCTACCATTGCTCGTGGAATTTCGGTTGGCGATGAATTAGAGTATGCCGACGAAGTGACGCTTGGGCGAAGCATCACCAATAGAATTCCATTTGAACTTTCTCTTAAATCCTAATTTATCTTGAAACTATCGGTTGTCATCTTAAATTATAATGTTCGCTACTTTCTCGAGCTATGCTTGCAAAGTGTTGAAGCTGCTTTAGTTAGTATTCCTTCAGAAATTATTGTCATAGATAACAACTCTAAGGACGGGAGTTGTGACATGGTGAAGGATAAATTTCCGTCAGTAACTTTAATTGAAAATTATTCAAATGTAGGGTTTTCAAAAGCCAATAATCAAGCGGTACAGCTTGCAAAAGGGGAGTATGTCTGTATTTTGAATCCTGATACCGTCGTCGCAGAAGATACTTTTGAATCCATTCTCAATTTTGCAGAAAAACAAACAAACTTAGGAATCATAGGCTGTCGATTGATTGATGGTTCTGGAAATTACCTTCCAGAAAGCAAACGAAATATCCCACTCGTTGATATTGCGATTAAAAAAATATTAGGAAATTCTAAGAGCTATTACGCAAACCATATTAACGAGTTTGATATTACTAAAGTAGAAATTTTAGTCGGTGCTTTTATGGTGTTAAAACGCTCACTTTATCACAATTTAGACGGCTTTGATGAAGATTACTTCATGTACGGAGAAGACATTGATTTTTCCTTTAAATCCCTTAAAAAAGGATATGACAACTATTATTTTGGAGAAACATCTGTAATTCATTACAAAGGTGAAAGTACTCGAAGAAATGCAATTTATCTTAAACGGTTCTATGGAGCCATGCAGATATTTTACAGAAAACATTTTAAATCCAACGTTCTTTTTGATTTAGGCGTTTTTATAGGAATTAAATTGATGATATTGTTGAAACCATTAAAACTACAACAAACGGAAATATGCTATGAACCTATTTTAGTTTCTGAGAATCCCGACTCACGATTAGTTGAAAAATTCAATCCAAAAATCATCACTTCTTTTGATGGAATTAAATCTAATTCTGAGTTGATTTTGGATGCCTCTAGTTTGACGTTTAAATCCATAATTGATCAGATGCAAGCTTCTAAATCTTCCCAGTCAATTTTTAAAATTCAACCCAATAATTGCAGCTATATACTTGGTAGTAATTCGGCCGATAGTGTCGGAGACATAATACAATTCTAAAATTTCTTAATAGTTCCATCTATTTTAGTTAATTTTGTGGTCTATATTAATTAACCTATCCGCATTAACTATGGCAAAATTTGAACTTAAATTACCCAAAATGGGTGAGAGTGTAGCCGAAGCCACCCTAACTTCATGGCTCAAAGACGTTGGAGAGACTATCGAAGCCGATGAAGCCGTCTTAGAAATTGCAACGGATAAGGTCGATAGTGAAGTTCCTAGTGAAGTTGAAGGTGTGTTAATTCAGAAACTATTTGAAGTAGATTCTGTTATCGAAGTAGGACAAACCATTGCTATAATTGAAACAGATTCAGATGTTTCTGAGGCTGTCTCACAAACCCCAGAAGTAGCACTGAATACAGAACCTGAATCAGTCGTCCAATTAGAAGCTTCTATAGCAAAGGCTCAAGATACTGTAATTTCAACCACCAAAATTAGTTCTAATGGTTCACGATTTTATTCGCCATTAGTAAAAAATATTGCTAAAAAAGAAGGCGTTTCTCAATCTGAATTAGATGCGATTCAAGGATCCGGTAAAGAGGGAAGGGTAACTAAAAATGACATACTATCCTACTTGTCAAATAAATCGCAGTCAACTCCTGTACATGCGACAGCTCCAATAACCCCAACAAATACCCCAGCTCCAAGTGTATCTATTGCAGCCAGTTCAGCTACAGTAAGCCCTGTAGTAAGTCAAGGGGAAGATGAGATTATTGAAATGTCTCGAATGGGGAAATTAGTATCTAAACACATGACCGATTCCATTCAGACGTCGGCACATGTACAATCTTTTATTGAAGTAGATGTCACTAAAATATGGAATTGGAGACTAGGAATTAAGGACGCTTTTAAAGCTCGAGAGGGGCAAAATATTACATTTACCCCTATATTTTTGGAGGCCGTAGCACATGCGCTAACGGTTCACCCAATGCTTAATATTTCCGTTCAAGACGGTAAAATAATAAAACGAAAAAACATCAATATTGGAATGGCTGCTGCTTTGGAAGATGGGAACTTAATTGTACCCGTTATCAAAAATGCAGATCAATTAAACCTTATTGGGATGACCAAGCGCGTCAATGATTTAGCGCTCCGCGCAAGAACCAATAAACTAAAGCCAGATGACATTCAAGATGGAACCTACACAGTGACTAATGTCGGAGGGTTTGGCAGTATTATGGGAACCCCTATAATCAATCAGCCACAAGTTGGTATTCTCGCTCTAGGTGCCATTCGAAAAGTACCAGCCGTAATAGAAACCAGTGAAGGCGATTTTATAGGGATTAGACAACGCATGTTTTTATCACACTCCTACGATCACAGAGTTGTGAACGGCGCCTTAGGGGGGCAATTCTTAAAGACAGTTAAAGAATATTTAGAAGCTTGGGACGAAAATAGAACACTATAGTTATGCAATTAAACCTCAATAAATCCATTTGTTTTTTTGATTTAGAAACGACAGGAATAAGTATTACCAAAGACCGTATTGTAGAAATTTCAATTTTAAAGGTAAACCCTGATGGTTCTGAGGAAAAGAAAACCTGGCTCGTAAATCCAGAAATGCCAATTCCTGCAGTAGTTGTAGCAGTGCACGGTATCACTGATGAAAAGGTGGCAAACGAACCTACATTTAATCAACTCGCAAAAGAAATTAATTCATGGATTAAAGATGCTGATTTAGGCGGTTTTAATTCCAATCGTTTTGACATTCCATTATTGGCTGAAGAAATGTTAAGAGCAGGCGTGGATTTTGATATGAAAAACCGACAGTCGGTAGATGTGCAAACTATTTTTCACAAAATGGAGCAACGCACCTTAACCGCAGCGTTTAAGTTTTATTGCGACAAAAGTCTTGATGATGCTCACAGTGCTGAAGCCGATACAATGGCGACTTATGAAGTTTTAAAAGCACAACTAGACCGCTACGAAGATTTAGAAAATGATACCACTTTTTTAGCTGACTTTAGCTCTCGTAAAAAACTCGCTGATTTTGCTGGTTTTATTGCATATGATAAAGATGGAGATGAATGCTTTTCTTTTGGAAAACATAAGGGGAGAAAAGTAACTGAAATTCTTGAAAAAGAGCCTGGCTATTTTGGATGGTTGCTATCGGCAGACTTTCCACTATACACCAAAAAAGTACTAACAGCTATTAAGTTACGAGCATTTAATAATAAACTGCAATAAATGAAGCTCATCTGTATTGGGCGTAATTATGCGCAACATATTTCAGAACTCAAAAACGAAAAACCCACAGAACCGGTTGTTTTTTTGAAGCCTGATACTGCCATTCTTTTAAAGAAACAACCTTTTTTTATCCCTGATTTTTCTAATGAGGTACACCATGAAGTTGAAGTACTGGTCAAAATAAACCGTGTCGGAAAACACATCGATTCAAAGTTTGCCCACAAATACTACGATCAAATTGGATTAGGAATTGATTTTACAGCCCGCGACCTCCAACAAAAACTCAAAGAAAAAGGATTGCCTTGGGAAAAAGCAAAAGCTTTTGACGGCTCTGCAGTTGTTGGGAAATGGGTTTCAAAATCAAACTTCGAAAACTTGAACAACCTACCGTTTAGTCTTCATAAAAACAATGAAATTGTACAGTCATCAACAACACAAGATATGTTGTGGAATATTGATGATATCATAGCGTATGTATCCCAGTTTTTCACTTTAAAGATTGGAGATATTATTTTCACAGGTACCCCTTCAGGAGTAGGGCCCGTTAAGCCTGATGATTTTCTCAAAGGGTTTATTGGTGAAGAAGAATTCTTTTCAATCAAAGTTAAATAACATATGAAAGCAGAAATAATCACAATTGGAGATGAAATTCTAATTGGCCAAATTGTGGATACCAATTCTGCGTTTATAGCAAAAGAGCTGAATAATATTGGTGTTTCGGTCTATCAAATCACTTCAGTTCAGGATGATAAAACACATATTTTAAAAGCATTTGAAGCTGCTGAATTAAATGTCGATATCGTTATCATTACGGGGGGCCTTGGCCCAACAAAAGATGACATTACCAAAACAACCTTAGCTCAGTATTTTGAGGATACTTTAGTGTATGACGAAGCAGTACTGAACAATATAAAATATTTGTGGAAACACTTTGTAAAACAACCCTTGCTTCAGGTTAATATCGATCAATCACTCGTGCTATCCAAAGCCACGGCCTTGATGAATAAGTCGGGGAGTGCCCCCGGAATGTGGATAGAAAAAAACAATACTATTTTCATTTCTTTACCTGGAGTGCCCTATGAAATGAAAGGGCTAATGAATGATGAGGTTTTGCCAAGAATCTCAGAAAAATTTGAATGTCCTTATATTTTACACAAAACAGTGTTGACTTATGGGCTAGGGGAGAGTGTTATCGCCGAGCGGATTAAGGAATGGGAATCTGCTTTACCGGAATCTATAAAACTTGCATATTTACCAAATTTAGGACGTGTACGCTTGCGCTTGTCTTCAAGAGGTTTTGATAAAGCAGCAATTATTGAAGGAGTTGATATGCAAATTGAGGCTCTATTGCCGTTGATTAATGATATTTTCGTAGGGTTTGAAGAGCAATCTTCCATAGAGCAAATCATAGGAAATCAATTAGTAAAATTAGGAAAAACGCTTTCGGTTGCAGAAAGTTGTACGGGGGGTAAAATAGCAGAAAATATCACTGCCTATGACGGAGCATCTGCCTATTTCAAAGGCGGTATTGTTGCCTATGCGACAGAAACAAAAATTGATATTTTAAACGTCGCACCTAAATTAATTGCTAAGCATTCTGTTGTGAGCTCTGAAGTAGCAGAAGCGATGGCTCAAAATGTGAAACAATTCTTCAATTCGGACTATGGAATTGCAACAACGGGAAATGCAGGTCCATCCAAAGGTGATTCTGATGCAGAAATCGGAACCGTTTGTATAGCAATCGCAACTCCTGAAGGGGTGTTTTCTCAGCAGTTTAACTTTGGTAAACAACGACTTAGGGTCGTTCAAAAAGCAGTCACTATGGCCTTCACTTTGTTTCAAAAAGAAATTTTTAAAAAATGCTAAAATAAAGTTTGCGTACTCTTAAAGAATTCGTATTTTTGCACCTCGTTTTGAAACAACAGAACAATTAAAGTTAAGAAAAAATGTCAAGAATTTGTGAACTTACAGGTAAAAGAGCAATGTTTGGAAATAACGTTTCTCATGCCTTGAATAGAACTAGACGTAGATTTAATGTGAATTTAATCAAAAAGCGTTTTTACATTCCAGAAGAAGATAACTGGGTAACATTAAAGGTTTCTACTGCAGCCTTGAAAACTATCAATAAAATTGGTATTTATGCAGCAATCAAAGAAGCAAAGTCAAAAGGTTTTTTAAAATAAACTACCGTTAAAAGCACTGTAAAATGGCAAAAAGAGGAAATAGAGTTCAAGTAATATTAGAGTGCACAGAGCACAAGGAGTCTGGAAAACCAGGAACTTCAAGATATATTACAACTAAGAACAAGAAGAACACACCGGATCGTATGGAGATTAAGAAATTTAATCCTATCCTTAAAAAAATGACGGTTCATAAAGAAATTAAATAATTAGAGATTTTACATAAGTAAAATTTCAAATGTAACACATTTGAATCATGGCAAAGAAATCAGTAGCATCATTACAAACAGGATCAAAACGTCTAACGAAAGCGATCAAAATGGTTAAGTCACCAAAATCTGGAGCTTACATTTTTGTAGAATCTATCATGGCACCTGAAAAAGTAAATGAGTTCTTAAGTAAGAAATAAAAAAATATTTCTACAGTATCCTATTTAAAGCTGCTTTATCATAAAGCGGCTTTTATTTTTTAGTTTTCTTACATTTAATGCTATTTTTGTAAATAGATAAATAGTTAACTTATGAGTTTTTTCAAAAACATATTTTCTTCCGATAAAAAAGCCACGCTTGATAAGGGTTTAGAGAAATCTAAAACCACCTTTTTTGACAAGTTAAGTAAAGTCGTTGTTGGGAAATCTAAAGTTGATGCAAATGTATTAGATGACCTAGAGGAAGTCCTTGTCACTAGTGATGTTGGAGTGAATACCACCTTAAAAATTATTGAAAGAATTGAAGCTCGAGTTTCCAAAGACAAATATGTTGGTACGGATGCTTTAAACCTTATTTTAAGAGAAGAAATAGCAGGATTATTATCAGAAACAAATTCTGGGGAAGAAACCGAATTTTCTGTTCCACAAACTCAGAAACCATACGTTATTATGGTGGTAGGAGTAAACGGTGCCGGTAAAACAACCACCATTGGCAAACTTGCCTATCAACTAAAAAAACAAGGCTTAAATGTTGTCTTAGGGGCAGCTGATACTTTTAGAGCTGCTGCCATTGATCAGTTACAAGTTTGGGCCGATCGAGTGGGTATTCCAATCATCAAACAATCTATGGGGAGTGATCCTGCATCAGTAGCGTTTGACACCTTACAAAGTGCCGTGACTTCCAAAGCAGATGTTGTTATTATTGACACAGCAGGTCGCTTGCATAATAAAGTTAATTTGATGAACGAATTAACCAAAGTCAAACGAGTCATGCAAAAAGTAGTGGACCACTCACCACATGAGGTCTTGTTGGTGCTTGACGGCTCTACAGGACAAAATGCATTTGAACAAGCCAAACAGTTTACCGCTGCTACGGAGGTAACTGCCCTAGCGATTACCAAATTAGATGGAACCGCTAAAGGGGGGGTTGTTATTGGGATTAGTGACGAATTTCAAATCCCTGTTAGGTATATTGGCGTTGGTGAAGGTTTAGAAGACCTTCAAGTTTTTAATAAATTCGAATTTGTAGATTCTTTTTTCAAATAAATCACAGTACTTAATATCGCTTCATGAGAACCAAAACACTTAAAAAAAATAAAATTAATGTCATCACTTTAGGATGTAGTAAAAACGTCTATGATAGTGAAGTGTTAATGGGGCAACTCAAAGCCAGTGGAAAAGAAGTTGTCCATGAAGAAGAAGGTAATATTGTGGTGATTAATACTTGTGGTTTCATTAACAATGCAAAAGAAGAGAGCGTCAATACCATCTTAGACTACATGCAGAAAAAAGAAGATGGAGATGTAGATAAAGTTTTTGTGACGGGATGTTTAAGTGAGCGTTATAAACCAGATTTACAAAAAGAAATTCCCAATGTCGATCAGTATTTTGGAACCACTGAATTGCCGCAATTATTAAAAGCATTAGGAGCTGATTATAAACATGAATTGATTGGTGAGCGTTTGACAACCACTCCAAAGAATTACGCGTATCTAAAAATTGCAGAAGGTTGTGACCGTCCTTGCAGTTTTTGTGCCATTCCATTGATGCGAGGAAAACACAAATCAACTCCCATTGAAAACTTAGTAATAGAAGCTGAAAAATTAGCAGCTGCAGGAGTTAAGGAATTGGTTTTGATAGCTCAAGATTTGACCTATTACGGATTAGATTTATATAAAAAACGAAATCTTGCAGAGCTTTTAGAAGCGTTAGTAAAAGTTGAAGGGATCGAATGGATTCGTTTGCATTATGCCTTTCCTACAGGATTTCCAATGGATGTTTTGGATGTGATGAAACGCGAACCAAAAATTTGTAATTACCTCGATATTCCATTACAGCATATTTCAGATAAAATCCTGAAAAGTATGCGCCGTGGAACTACCCAGGAAAAAACAACTAAGCTTCTTAAAGAGTTTAGAGCAGCTGTTCCTGAAATGACCATTAGAACGACTTTGATTGTTGGGTATCCAGGTGAAACAGAAGAAGATTATCAAACCCTCAAAGCATGGGTAGAAGCCATGCGTTTTGAACGCTTGGGCTGTTTTACGTATTCACACGAAGAAAATACACACGCTTTTAATTTAGAAGATGATGTTCCAGAAGAAGTTAAACTAGCACGAGCTAATGAAATCATGGAAATTCAATCTCAAATATCATGGGAGTTGAATCAAGCTAAAATTGGTGAAATCTTTAAAGTTGTGATTGATCGTAAAGAAGGGGAACACTTTGTAGGACGAACGGAATTTGATTCTCCAGATGTAGATAATGAAGTGCTTATAGACGCCTCTAAAACCTATCTTAAAACAGGGGAATTTACAACGGTTAAAGTTACAGAAGCTGCTGATTTTGACCTGTATGCAGAAGTGGTTTAACAGGCTTCTAAATACAAAAGAAATAAAGTATCTTTACGTCTATTAAGAAACTGCTATGCCAACAGACTGTATTTCTTTTCGAGACACTGCCTTTGTATCCAAGTTGATCTGCGACTATGTAGAAAACCGACCGGAACTGCAAGCGCTTTATCATCGGTTTCCAACTTTAGAAAATTTTAAAGACCAGTTAGATGCAAAGCAGTCAGAATTTAGCTCTGAAAAAAGAACTGTTTTAGTTTCGACTTTAAATAATCAATACGTACAGCTTTCACCATCCTATCTGACCACCAACGCGATTCAGTCTTTAGCAGATAAAGACACCTTTACTGTCACCACTGGGCATCAATTGAATCTGTTGGGTGGACCGTTGTATTTTTTGTATAAAATTATTACGACCATTAATCTAGCCAAAGAATTAAAACAGAAATACCCTAATAACAAGTTTGTTCCTGTTTTTTGGATGGCTACTGAAGATCATGATTTCGAGGAAATTAATCACTTCAATTTTCAGAACAAACGATTTCAATGGACGCATCAAAGTTCTGGAGCAGTAGGAGATTTATCCACTTCAGATCTTGTGGAGTTTGTCAAAGTGTTTTCCAATATTTTGGGCAATTCAGCGCATGCAATACAACTAAAAAAACTCGTTAAGAATGCCTATGCAAGCCATGCAAATTTAGCTTCGGCCACACGTTACTTAGTACACACACTTTTTGGGTCTGAGGGTTTGGTTATTATTGATGGAAATGACTCGGCTTTAAAACGGTTATTTATTCCACAAATAACTTCTGAACTTACAAATCAATACGCATTTGCAACTGTTTCTGAGACTAACAAAGAACTATTAAAAATAGACTCAACGTATAAAGTTCAGGTTAATCCCCGAGAACTAAATTTATTTTATCTCAAAGAAAACCTACGCGAGCGCATCATAAAAAAGGAAGGTGCTTATTCAGTTATAAATACCGATATAACTTGGGATTTAGCGGGTATTTTGGAGGAAGTAAATTCACATCCTGAGTACTTTTCGCCTAATGTCATCATGCGTCCCTTGTACCAAGAAACAATATTACCAAACCTTTGTTATATTGGTGGGGGAGGCGAATTAGCATATTGGCTCCAACTAAAATCTTATTTTGAAGCAGAATATATTCAATTTCCGATTTTGTTGCATCGTAATTCAGTCCTTTTAATCAGCCAAAAACAACATCAAAAATTAAATAAACTTAAGGTTACTGTTTCCGATTTATTTAAAAACAAACAAGAACTGATTCAATTTCAAATCAAAAAAATAGCATCATTACCTATTGATTTTTCGTCTCAAAAGGAACAATTAAAGCAGCAATTCAAACAGTTATACGCAATAGCTAATCAAACTGATAAATCCTTTAACGGTGCTGTTTCTGCACAAGAAAAAAAACAAATCAAAGGGTTGGAAGCGTTGGAAAAACGTCTTTTAAAAGCTGAGAAAAAAGTACATAAAGACTATATTGAACGGCTTGAGTCCATCCATTTAGAGCTGTTTCCAAGTGGAGGTTTGCAAGAACGGTTCACCAACTTTTCAGAATTCTACATAGAACATGGAGATGCGTTCATAGAATCTTTAAAATCAGAGCTTATACCTTTAAATCAAAAATTTCATGTTTTGACCCTTTAAAAGTTTGAAAATTTAGGGCTCAATTTATTTATAAATATTACTTTTGACCATGCAACACGATAAGGTATTAATTCTCGACTTTGGATCTCAATATACACAACTTATAGCTCGCCGAGTCAGGGAGTTAAATATATATTGTGAAATTCACCCTTTCAATAAAATCCCAACAAATTTAGACGAATTTAAAGCCGTAGTGCTTTCGGGAAGTCCACAATCTGTGAGAGGCGATGCAGCCTTACATCCGGATTTATCAGCCATACGTGGCCTTAAACCTATGTTAGCGGTCTGTTACGGTGCCCAATATTTAGCTCATTTTTCTGGTGGTCTTGTAGCGCCTTCAAATACAAGAGAATACGGCCGTGCCAATTTATCTTTTGTCAAAGAAAATGAAGCCTTTTTAGAAGGTATCAGTTCTGGAAGTCAAGTTTGGATGAGCCATAGTGATACAATCAAAGAATTACCTACCAATGGGGTGTTGTTAGCAAGTACTCATGATGTGGTAAATGCAGCCTATAAAATTGAAGGCGAACCTACGTTTGCCATCCAGTTCCATCCTGAAGTATATCACTCAACAGATGGTAAAACACTCTTACAGAACTTTTTAGTTCATATTGCTGGTCTTCAACAAGATTGGACGCCAGATTCATTTGTAGATGAAACCGTTTCGGATTTAAAATCTAAAATTCAAGACGATAAAGTTGTCCTTGGATTGTCTGGCGGGGTTGATTCCACGGTAGCAGCTATTTTATTACACAAAGCGATTGGTAAAAATCTTTACTGCATTTTTGTAAACAACGGTCTGCTACGAAAAGATGAATTTTCAAGTGTTCTCACTCAGTATGAAGGCATGGGGCTTAATGTTAAAGGAGTTGATGCTTCGGCACGCTTTTTGGATGCTCTTGCAGGACTCGAAGATCCAGAACTGAAACGTAAAGCAATTGGACGTGTGTTTATTGAAGTCTTTGATGACGAGGCAAACATGATACAGGACGTCAAATGGCTAGCGCAAGGAACTATATATCCAGATGTGATCGAAAGTGTGTCTGCCACTGGTGGTCCTAGTGCCACCATAAAAAGTCACCATAATGTTGGGGGATTACCTGATTATATGAAGCTCGACATTGTAGAGCCGTTAAGGGCTTTGTTTAAAGATGAAGTCAGACGTGTAGGAGCTTCAATGGGTATTGATCCTAAATTATTAGGACGTCACCCATTTCCTGGTCCTGGATTGGCCATTAGAATTTTAGGAGATATAACTGCTGAAAAAGTTCGTATCTTACAAGAAGTTGATGCCATTTTTATTAATGGTTTAAGAGAATGGGATTTATATGATAAAGTATGGCAAGCTGGAGCAATGCTCCTCCCTGTGAATAGTGTTGGAGTGATGGGAGATGAGCGTACATATGAAAAATGTGTTGCTTTGAGAGCTGTCGAAAGTACAGATGGAATGACTGCAGATTGGGTGAATTTACCTTATGAATTCCTACAGAAAACTTCAAATGATATTATTAATAAAGTCAAAGGAGTGAATAGAGTGGTATATGATATTAGTTCTAAACCTCCTGCAACCATAGAGTGGGAGTAACCAATAAAAATAAACATGAAAAAGTTTTTAATCGTTTTAGGAATCCTTGCTTTTAGTTATGTTGGTTATGCCCAAAACTTAAAAACGCACAGTGTACAAGTTGGAGAATCTATTGAGAGTATTGCAAAACTTTATAAGATTACACCAGCGGATATTTATGCTTTAAATCCAGATGCAAAATCGAATTTTTTAGTCAATACGATTTTGATTATTCCAGAGTCTTTTGTTCCTAAATCAACTTCTACAAAAGTTGTGAAAGAGTTGGTTTCTTATAAGGTATATAAAGTAAGACGTAAAGAAACCTTGTTTGGTATTTCTCAAAAGTTTGAGGTAACCGTAGAGGAGATAAAAGCTCATAATAAAGAGTTGTACTCTAAGAGTTTAAGAAGAGGAGATAAAATTTATATTCCTCAATTTAAAATGATTTCAAATCAAATTTCTACTCAGATACTTCAAAAATATACCGTTTTACCAAAGGAAGGTAAATGGCGTATTGCTTACAAATTCGGAATTTCAGTTCCAGATTTGGAAGCACTCAATCCAACGATGGGACTTTATCTTAAAGAGGGGCAACAGTTGAATGTTCCTAATATTTCGGAGACAGATAAAAAAGTAGTTGAAGAGGGCGCATTTAACTATTATACTGTTAAAGCTAAAGAAGGTTTTTTTAGACTTGAAAAAAAGTTAGGATTGACAAAAGAACAATTGGAAACGCTAAACCCCGAATTGATTGAACAAGGATTAAAATTAGGAATGGTGTTAAAAACTCCTAAGCTTAGTATTCAGAACATTGCTACAGAGTTGTTCCCTGTTGTTAGTTTGTCGGATAGTTTAGTTGATTTTTCCCCTAAAAAAATAGCACTTTTATTACCATTCAAAACAAAAAGTATTGATTTTGAGTCTGTCACCCTAGCGAAGAGCCAACTTAAAAGAGATGGGTTTATTAATATTTCTACTGACTTCTACGCGGGTGTAATTATGGCAATTGATTCTGCAAAGCGTCTTGGAATTTCTACAAAACTAGAGGTGTTTGATACCAACGCTGAAACGCTTGATTTGAAAACAGTATTACTACAAACAAATTTTTCGAATTTTGATGCTGTGTTAGGACCTATTACTACTCAAAATCTAGAGTTGGCCGCCAAGTATACTGAAAAGGATAGTGTTCCTGTAATCTCACCTTTTGTGAAAACTAAAAATATTTATCACAATCTATTTCAAACCATTCCAGATGAAAAATGGATGCGAACTAAGATGGTAAACTACGTGAAATCCGATACCATACCACATCAAACATTGATTATATATGATGCAAAGAATTTAGCAACTGCGAATTATTTAAAAGCAGAATTTCCAGAGGCTTCATTATTAACTTCCAAAAAGGATAAAGAAGGTTTAGAACAATTTTTTTTAATGTTAGAAGATGTTCAGGCTGCTCTTTCATCCGGACGTACACTTGTTTTTCTTGAATCTAATAACGAAGGGTTTGTGTCTAATATTACAAGTATGCTCAATGCAATGAATGGAGTAACGACTCTAAAGGATGCAGACGATAATGAAACAGAGATTGAACGCGAATTATTTTTGATGACAACCTCAAAAAATAGAGCTTTTGAAGGCAGTAATGTTTCTAACTATGATTTATCTAACTTACAATTCCAATATCCATCTGTAAATTTTGATTCGCGATTTCCAAAATCATTTGAGCAACGCTATATTACAGAATTTGGAACGTTCCCAAACAAATACGCCATTAGAGGGTTTGATATCACTATGGATGTTTTATTAAGACTTTCTAAAAATGGAACAATGTACTCGGATACTTCAAGTTTTCAAACGTCTTATTTAGAAAACAAATTTCAATACTTTCTTCAGCCTTACGGAGGGTATAAAAATGAAGCTGGGTATATCCTCAAATATCAAAATTTAACTATTGTAAAGGTTCAGGATTAGAATCCAATCAATGCTTCTAGGTGTTTGATTTGAGCTTTTGCATTTTTATTTTCAGGTTCGATTGCTAATACTTTTTTATACATTTTAAGTGCCTTTAAATGCTTGCCTTCTAAAGCCAAGATTTCTCCATAACTATCGTACACATTTGGGGTGTATTTGAATAAATAAGTATTCAGTTTAAAACAGAAGTTGGCTTCTTTGATACGCTTGTTTCTTAATAAAACATAACCCAAAGTGTTCAATTCTTTACTGTTATGCGTTATGTTTCTAAGAATCTTATAATGCTCATTCATGTTTTTCTCTATCATTTCTAGAGGTTCTGTGTCTAGAATTTTGAAAAGATAATTAGCACCCTCATAGTTTGGTTTTGAAAGAAATCCTAGTGCTATTTGAGCAACATCGGTGATTAAATCGTTCTTTGGAGACTCCACAATACGGGCATATTCAACATTATTTGATTTAAAAATAAATACTGGAACACGGTGAATTTGCTGACCCTGCTCCTCACCATCTGGAGACGTTTTGTAGCGTTCTTCGTCATTGTAAAGCGCAATCAAACGCAACTGACTTCTTTTAAGTCCGAGTTCATCCCATAGTTTAATAAATTGCGGAACCCACTTTTTACTATCTCCACACCATGTTCCAAGATAGATATCTACTGTACTATTTTTTAGTTTGGACTTTAATCGCAGTCGCTTACTTGGGAGTTTTAATCCATTATAATATTTATTGAACCATACGCTATACGTACTGTCATGCTCTAAATAGTCCAAAGGAAATTCACCACAAATATGGGTGTCACCTTTTGCGTTTTTGTAAAAATTAATTTCTTGGGAATACGAATTTGAGAAAGAAAAAAAGGTACACAGTACCATTAGAATGGTAGTTTTCATAAGAATTAGAATTTGGGGTTCTAACTCAAAAGTAATAGATTTTGGCTTTAAAAAAAATAAATCAGGAAGTTTTCCATTTGATATTACAACCAATGCTCGGTTTTTGTGGATGTGTATTTACTTTGTTCTCAATCATACATTGAACGGCATATAATAAATCTACTCCATTTATTGGAATTCCATTTCCTGGTCTTGAGGCATCTAATTGTCCCCTATATACGAGTTTTAAAGTCGAGTCAAAAAGAAAAAAATCAGGGGTACAAGCTGCGTCATAAGCTTTTGCTACGGATTGTGTTTCATCATATAGATAAGGAAAAGGGTAGTTTGTGATTTTTGCATGAACTTGCATTTTTTCTGGGCTATCTTGAGGGTAAGTTTCAACATCATTACTAGAAATAGCAACCACTCCAATTCCTTTTTTAAGCAAGTTATTTGCCATAGAAACCAAGGCTTCATTAATGTGAATTACAAACGGACAATGATTACAAATAAACAAAACCAATGTACCTTTAGATCCTTTTAGTTTGTTTAATGTTTTTGTAGAACCAGAAACAGAATCCCATAGTTCAAAATCTGGTGCTACAGTTCCTAATGGAAGCATGTTGGAAGGAGTTAATGACATAAGATTGTGTTTTTTTTCAAATATATAAAGAATTGAACCTTTGCGTCTATCAACTCCTTAAAAATTTATATCTTCAAACTTTGATAATAAATATTGATATGAGCGATACAATTACCTTTGAAGTTTTTTCTAAAATAGACCTCCGTGTGGGGACTATAATTGAAGTGAAAGATTTTCCTGAAGCACGAAAGCCTGCTTACCAATTGACAATTGATTTTGGAGATTTAGGGGTCAAAAAAACATCTGCACAAATCACTGTCTTATATTCAATGGATGATTTATTAGGTAAACAAATTGTAGCTAATGTCAATTTTGAAAAAAAACAAATCGCCAATTTTATGAGTGAGTGTCTGGTTACTGGAGCCGTGGATTCTGAAAAAGTCATCTTATTAACTCCAGAAGAACAGGTGCCTAATGGAACACCGATTCGTTAGGTTTTTTCCAAAAAAAACCGCTACAATGTAACGGCATAATAAAGAATATATTTTGAGGACTAAATATCATCAAAACTAACATCCGTAAAGCTGTCAGCAGACGATTCCTCTTTTGAATCCTCTGAAGGGAATTCTTCTTTAACGTAATCTTTTTGGTGACGCTCGCTGATCACTTCTTGTCCTTTTTCGTTGATAATGTAATCGGTCATCTCCCCTAAAATCGTGTTGAACTCTGTAAAGTCTTCTTTGTACAAATAAATCTTATGTTTCTTGTAATGAAAAGATCCATCATCATTTGTGAATTTTTTACTCTCTGTCACAGTTAAATAATAGTCTCCTGCTTTTGTGGCCCTCACATCAAAAAAGTAGGTGCGCCTTCCAGCTCTTAAAACTTTTGAATATATTTCTTCTTGTTCCATATCTTTAGTGTCAATGATAATGAGCTATTATTAGTAGTTGTTATTCCTATCAAAAGTCCATAAAATAAATTAAGACACCAACTAATTGTTGATTTTATTTTCTAGAAATGAACGTTTTTTTATTTTAATAAATTAATGCGTCGTCTCTCGCAATTGTTTTTGATAAAGTTCTTTGTAATAACCTTCAACAGTAATGAGCGTATCATGTGTCCCTTGCTGCGCGATAATTCCATCATTTAGGACAATAATTGAATCGGCATTTTTAGCAGATGAAATTCGATGACTCACAATAATAGTTGTCTTGTTTTTAGTTACCAACTCAATATTATTCAGGATTTTCTCTTCCGTTTCCGTATCCACAGCAGAAAGACAATCGTCTAAAAGAATAATTTGAGGACTTTTGATAAAGGCTCTTGCAATAGAAACACGTTGTTTTTGACCTCCAGAAAGTGTGATGCCCCGTTCCCCTAAAATGGTGTCATAACCATTTTTAAAATTGATTATGTTTTTATGGACCACCGCTTTTTTAGCAGCTTCTATAACTTCGGCATCCGTAGCATTATTTTCCCCAAATTTGATATTGTTTTTTAAAGTGTCAGAAAACAAAAAAGGATCTTGTGGTACAAATCCAATAGCTGTTCTTAAATTTTTTAAATTTAAGACCTTAACATTAACACTGTCAATTTCAACACTTCCTTTTTGAGTATCATATAACCTTCCAATTAGTTCTAGTATGGTTGTTTTTCCAGAACCTGTATTTCCAATTATAGCAAGTGTTTTTCCTTTTTCAACCTCAAAACTAACGCCTTTTAAAGCTTCTATATTGGTGTCTTCATAGGTAAAATAAACGTCTTTAAAAACTACACTTCCGTTAATTGGAGTCGTTGTTTTAGTAGGATTAACAATGCTAGGAGTTTCTTTCAGAAATTCATTAATTCGTTTTTGTGAAGCTTCAGCTTCTTGAACTAATGATGTGACCCATCCAATTGATGCAACTGGCCAAGTAAGCATATTTACATAAATAATAAATTCGGCAATGACTCCAATTTCCTCAATTTGTCCATTCATGTATTGTTTACCACCAATGTAAATAACCAACAGGTTACTAGTCCCAATAAGAAGTAACATTAATGGAAAAAACAGTGCTTGTATTTTTGATAAGCCCAGACGTTTTTCGCGTTGAGAATTTGCTAATTCTGAAAAGGTTTTTTCGGTTTGTGGTTCTAGAGCATATGCTTTTGTAATCCAAATTCCACTAAAAAACTCTTGAGTAGATGAAGATAGTGTGGACAGATGTGCTTGTACAATGGTACTTTGTTTATGAATGTATTTACTTAAAAAGTATATTGAAATTGATAATAGGGGTAAAGGGAGTATGGTATAAAGCGTAAGGGTAGGCGATTGGTTATACATATAAAACAACGCAACTATAAAAAGGGTTAACGTGTTGATTGTGTACATAAGTGCAGGGCCTATATACATCCGAACCTTACTCACGTCTTCACTAATTCGACTCATTAAATCCCCAGTACGATTTCGTTTATAAAAAGCAATTGAAAGGAGTTGGTAATGATCGTAAATTTCATTTTTTAAGTCAAATTCAACGTATCGAGATACATTTATGATAGTTTGACGCATCAAAAAAGTAAATATACCCGTTGCGACTGCTGCTCCAAATATGTACAAAATGTTTAAACTAATTTCATGCCTAAATAGTTCTGTGCTGCTTGGATTCGTGATCTGATCCGAAATTAAAGAAATAGATTTACCAATAAGTTGAGGAGTAAACAGAGCAAAAACCTTGGAACCAATGGTGATGAGAATACCTAAAATAATTCGATATCGATATTTTAAAAAATACTTATTTAAATACTTGAGCTCGTTCATCTAATCATTTACAGCCTTAAGTCAAGGCTTTTACTTCATTCACAAAGATACTTGTTTTACGCAAAAATCACATTGCGTAAAAAAACATTTTTTTAGATTTTTACAAGCAAAATAATACTATTTTTGTCGAACGATTTTATTTGTATTGCACAAGACATAACCAATGTAGATCAATTTATTTGATTTTTAACCAATAAGTTCTTTATACCATGCTGAACAGAAGACATATTCGAACCAAAGTAATGCAAGTTATCTACGCCCTCAAAAGAACAGAGGAGCTGAACTTGACTTCTGAAGAAAAATTTCTCAACTTAAGTATGGATAGCATGTATGAACTTTATTTACTAATGTTATCTTTATTGGTTAAAGTGCATGAAAAAGCAAAAGATCAGCAAGAGAAATCTCAACAAAAACACCTTTTAACTTCTGAGGATTTAAATCCGAACATGAAGTTTGTTAAAAATGCATTATTGGTTCAGTTGTCTGAAAACCAATACTTAAAAGAAGCACTAGAACGCCATAAAGTCAATAATTGGGAGTTGGACAATGAGTATGTAGAGGTGATCTTTAGAGCCATTCTTGAGAGCGATCGGTTTTCGAAATACATGTCCGCAGAATCTTCTACATATAATAAAGACCGTCAATTTGTAGTCGAATTATTTAAAGAAGTGATTGCACCCAATGAAAAGTTATATAATTATTTAGAAGATAGAAACTTAACTTGGATTGATGATTTGCCAGTAGTAAATACAGCTCTGGTAAAGCTTTTAAACAAGTCTAAAGAAAATAATTATGAAGATTATTTTACTCCAAAGTTGTTCAAAGACGAAGAGGATAAAGAGTTTGGATTAAGTTTATTAAAGCACACTATTAAAAATTTAGAACCCTATACTGAGGAAATTAGTTTAAAAACTAAAAATTGGGATAAGGATCGCATAGCGGACATTGATTTTGTTTTGCTTCAAATGGCTATCTGTGAATTTCATGAATTTCCATCCATTCCAACCAAGGTTTCTATAAATGAATACATAGAAATTGCTAAAGAATATTCAACTCCCAAAAGTAATGTCTTTATAAATGGTGTTTTAGATAAAATTGTGAAGGAGTATAATGAAAATAAAACCTTAAACAAGATAGGACGTGGATTAATGTAATTTTTTAATTACATTTATACCCTCGTTTTTTTTAAACAAATAGAACTATTAACCATTAAAAATCAATCATGAAAAAATTAATTTTAACTTTAACTGTAGCTAGTTTCGTTGTTTTTACCTCTTGTAAAGAAAATGCAGCAGAAAAAATAAAACAAGAAAACGTTGAAAAAGCTGCAGAAAGAGACGCACAAGCTATTGTTTTTCCAACCATTACATTCGATAAAACAGAACACGATTTCGGTCAAATTATGAACGGTACACCTGTTGAAACAGTGTTTTCATATACAAACTCAGGTAAATCTCCTTTAGTAGTTACAGAAATCAAAAGTACGTGTGGATGTACAGTCCCTCAAGGATGGAGTAAAGAGCCACTAATGCCAGGAGCATCGTCTCAGTTTAGTGTAAAGTTTAACGGAAAAGGAGCCAACAAAATTTCTAAAACAATTACGTTGACTACCAACTCCGAAAAAGGTAAAGAGCAAGTAAGAATTTCGGCGTTTATCGTTCCAGATCCGAATGCACCAGTTAAAACACCTCCTAACAAACAACTTAACGTACAATAATTAACAACAATACAACAATACGATATGGAAGGTCTTAGTCAGTACACCCCCTTTATTTTAATGGCAGTAGTTGTTTATTTCTTTATGATTGCACCTCAAATGAAGCGTGCCAAAAAAGAGAAAGCATTTGCAGCCGAACTCAAAAAAGGAAATAAAGTAATCACTAAAAGTGGAATGCACGGAAAGATTGCCGAATTGAATGATAAAGACAATTCATGTGTCATTGAAACTTTGGCTGGTAAAATTAAATTTGATCGTTCTGCCATCTCAATGGAAATGAGTCAAAAACTTAATGCACCTCCAGTTAAAAAATAACATTTAAAAAAAGCCGCTAATTTTAGCGGCTTTTTTTTATAAATATCGTTTCTGAGTTAGATCGGCTATTTTACAAATAACTTCCGTAGCACTCAAAATACTCTCTAAAGGTACATATTCATAACGGCCATGGAAGTTGTGACCTCCAGCAAATATATTCGGACACGGAAGCCCCATAAAACTCAATTGAGAGCCGTCTGTGCCTCCTCTTATAGGTTTAATTAATGGTTTGATATTTAGCGCTTTCATAGCATCTTCTGCAATGTCAACAATATGCATCACAGGCACAACCATTTCTTTCATATTAAAATACTGGTCTTTGATTTCGATTTCAAAAACAGGGCTCCCAAATTTTGTATTTAGAGTTTCAACCAAATTGATAAGATGTTGTTTTCTGCCCTCAAATTTATCGCGATCGTGATCTCTTACAATGTATTGTAATACAGTATCTTCGACCTTGCCTTCCATGCTGTGTAAGTGATAAAACCCTTCGTAACCTTCAGTTTGTTCAGGAGTTTCAGCTTTTGGAAGTGCGTCTATAAACTTAGAAGCATAGTACATAGAATTGATCATTTTGCCTTTGGCATAACCAGGGTGTACAATTTTTCCTTTTACTTTGATGACGGCTCCAGCCGCATTAAAATTTTCATATTCAAGTTCTCCAATCTGACTTCCGTCCATAGTGTAAGCCCAATCAGCTCCAAATTTTTTGACGTCAAATTTATGCGCCCCGCGACCAATTTCTTCGTCAGGTGTAAACCCAACTTTAATGGTTCCATGCTTTATTTCAGGATGTAGAATAAGATATTCCATCGCACTCACGATTTCACAAATCCCAGCTTTGTCGTCAGCACCCAAAAGAGTAGTACCATCTGTAGTGATCAGGGTTTGCCCTTTATAGAGTAACAAATCCTCAAAATAATCAGGGGATAATACGATGTCTTCTTTTTTGTTTAGAATAATTTCAGACCCATCATAATTTTCTATGATTTGAGGATTTACATTTTTAGCTGTAAAATCTGGTGAAGTATCAAAATGAGATACAAATCCGATTGTTGGCACTTTGTGAGAAACGTTGGACGGTAAAGTCGCCATGATATATGCATTATCATCTATTGAAACGTCTTGCATACCAATGGTTTTTAGTTCGTCAGCCAATTTATTTGCCAAGTCCCACTGCTTTTCAGTACTAGGTGTTGACATAGAATTAGGATCGCTCTCGGTATCAATTTTTACATAGCCAATAAATCGATCCAAAATGTGCTTTTTATCTAACATATAGTTTTGTCTTTTGTCAAAAATAATTAACCCTGACTTCAAACACAAGAGTTCGCTTGCTTTCTTTTATATTGTGTCTATTTAATGTATTTTTGTACTCAAAATACGCTTCATGTACAAATCGATTATTCGTCCTATTCTTTTTAAATTTGACCCTGAAGTCGTTCATTATTTCACTTTTCACGCCATCAAATTGTTGTCCAAAATTCCAGGAATCCCTTTTTTAATTAGACGTCTTTTTCAAGTCAACCACCCAATTTTGGAACGTGAATTGTTTGGTCTTCGGTTTAAAAATCCTGTTGGGCTTGCAGCCGGATTTGATAAGAATGCCGTGTTGTACAACGAGCTAGCTAATTTTGGATTTGGATTTATTGAAATTGGAACTGTCACTCCAAAACCACAGGAAGGCAATCCTAAAAAACGCTTGTTTAGACTCCAAGCGGATAAAGGAATTATCAACAGAATGGGGTTTAACAATGCAGGTTTAGAAGCCGCGATTGTACAATTAAAGAAAAATAAAAAACAACTTATTATAGGTGGAAATATAGGTAAAAACACCCAAACACCTTCTGAAGGATACACAGCTGATTACTTAGAATGTTTTAAAGCCTTGCATCCTTATGTAGATTATTTTGTATTGAATGTGAGTTGTCCTAATGTTGGCAGCCATGCAAAACTAAATGACAAAGATTATTTAGAGGAGTTGATCAAAGCTGTCCAAGACTCAAATGCTACTTTTGAGAAGCCTAAACCAATTCTTTTAAAAATTGCCCCCGACTTGAACGAAACTCAATTAGACGAAATTATAGAGTTGGTATCTGTTACCAAATTAGATGGTGTTATTGCTTCAAACACGTCTATTTCTAGAGAGAACCTTAAAACAGATACTACCACTTTAGAAGCCATTGGGAATGGGGGTGTGAGCGGTCAACCCATCAAAGAAAAAAGCACTCAAGTCATTAAATATTTATCAGAAAAAAGCAAAAAAGCATTTCCAATTATTGGAGTAGGTGGAGTTCATTCCCCAGAAGATGCTTTAGAAAAAATTGCTGCTGGAGCTGATTTAGTACAAATTTATACAGGGTTTATTTATGAAGGCCCAACCCTTATTAAGCGTATTAACAAAGCGCTTTTGGAGTACGCTCTTAAACACTAACTGCTTTGAATACTGAAGTTCTAATTTCATTTACGATCGCCACAGCGACTCTGGCACTCTCTCCTGGACCAGATAATATTTTTGTACTCATTCAAAGTATCACTTATGGAAAAAAACAAGGTATGGCCATTGTATGTGGACTGATATCAGGTTGTATAATCCACACTACTTTAGTAGCTTTTGGATTGTCCACCTTTATAAAGTCTAATTCAGAACTACTTTTTGTTTTAAAATTATTCGGAGCCGGTTACATGCTTTTTTTAGCATACAATGTTTTTAAATCTGTAGATGTTATAAACACCAATACACAAACCGAAAGTAAATCGTTATTAGCCTTATTTAAACAAGGGTTTATCATGAATGTAATCAACCCTAAAGTCTCTATATTTTTTATGGCTTTTTTCCCAGCATTCTTGTTTAGTGAAACCCATTCTTTGGTTATTCAGTTTTATGCGCTTGGGTTTTTATTTATGACAACCTCTTTTCTAATATTCTCTATGCTTGTATTCTTCTCAAGTTCAGTAGGATCAGTCTTAAGATCAAACAAACGTTTTGGGGCTGTATTAAAATGGGCGCAGATTATAGTTTTTCTAGGAATCGCAATTTTTATAATAGCCACAAATTAGTTTCAACCAAAAATCAATAGATGGAAAAAATTAAACTTATTTGGGATTTTAGAGGTCCCACAAGCTCACAAACAGCTGCTCATTTTAAGATCCACTTGATAGAATTCTTTGCAACTGAACAAATGCTTTTGCTAGAGTCAGGCGTTGAATCTGTGAATGAAGTACACCACTATACCTTTGCTGTGATTGATAAACAATACTTAGAAGCTATCAAATCTGCAATGAAACCAACGAGAGGTCAGCTCGTAAAAGCAGAGTGATTTTACTACTTATATGTTTCTAAAAGAGCGTATTGCGCTTTGATAGCTTCTGTGAATTCAGTTTTCATACTACCAACAAGTTCTGCAACAGAAGGCGAATCATGGATGCTTGTGACACCTTGTCCAGCAGACCATATGGTCGCCCAAGCTTTTGCTTCATTTTCATGAGCCGTCAGTTCTTTTCCAAAATCAATTTTCTTTTGCTGACTGAGCATTTCTTCTGTAATGCCCATTGCTTCCATACTAGGGCGTAAGAAATTAGCTGCCACCCCTGAGATTGCAGCAGTATAAACCACATCATTAGCACCACTCGAAATTATCATATCTCGATATTCTTTAGGTGCTTTACTTTCTTTTGTATTGATAAATCGAGTTCCCATATAGGCAATATCAGCTCCCATTTGCATGGCAGAAGCAATATCACGGCCATTACTAATACAACCAGATAAGATTACGGTCTTCTTAAAAAAGCTTTTAATCTCAGCAACCAAAGGCATAGGGTTCAAAGTACCTGCGTGGCCTCCAGCACCAGCAGCAACTACAATTAGGCCATCCACATTGGCTTCCGCAGCTTTTTCTGCATGACGTTTTTTGATGACATCATGAAAGACCAAACCGCCATAACTATGTATAGCATCTACTAATTGTGGTACAGCTCCTAGAGAAGTAATTATAATTGGAACTTGATGTTTGATGCAAATAGCTAAATCTGCTTGTACGCGTGGATTGGATTGGTGCACAATTAAATTTACTCCGTAAGGGGCAGGTTTGACTCCTGTTTCTTTTTCAAAATCGGAAAGTGCAGTTTTAATTTCGATCAACCATTCTTCAAAGCCTTCTGTGGTGCGTTGGTTCAATGCTGGGAATGTTCCAACAATTCCGTTTTTACAACACTCAATAACCAGTTTTGGACCGGAAATTAAAAACATTGGTGCTGCAATGGCTGGAATGGACAGTTCTTTTATAAAGGAGGGTTGACTCATAGTATGTATTTTTAAATAGTGTGGTTGTTATTCGTTTGTCTCTGCAATATAAGACTTGTATGGCAATTATTTATTTTAATTTTAAAGTACTCTTTAATTGAGCCTCAGATTGCAGTCGTCTAGTGGCGTTAATTTTATTATAAAGACAAATATTACTGTTTAATTAAATACTATATTTGGGTCAACAAAATAATAAACACCTCTTTCAATGAAGTCAAAAGTCATCACTACTCTCGCGCTCGTATTTGTTTTTTTAATCTCAACAAGTGTGAATGAAACACAGACCACGCAAGAATTTCAAGCGAAGGCTTATTATTTTTCTAAATCTAAAATGGATTTAGGGAAATGGGGAGCTCGACTGAGTGAAGCTCAGAAAAAAGAAGTTGAGGCGCGTATGAAAAACAGGCTCGAAAAAGGCTATGTTTTGTCTTTTAATAAAGAAGAATCTGTATTTATTGAAGAGGATCAATTGGATGCTATTTCTGGGGCTACTGATTCTTGGGGCAAAAATTTTGCGCCTGGAAAACAATATAAAAATGTAAAAACAAATACCCAACTTCAAGAGCAAGAGTTTTATGGGAAAAAGTTTTTGGTTCAGGATGTATTACAACCCATAGAGTGGAGCTTAGAATCTGAAACAAAAAAGATTGGAAACTATTCATGTTTTAAAGCCACAGCCTCAATTCCTTCAGATGAATTGACATGGTATTCTTTTTCTTGGGATAAGTTAAGAAACACAACAGAGTCCGATTCTACACAAGTGAAAGAAGTTAAGATGACTCAAATAGAGGCGTGGTACGCTCCACAAATTCCAGTACGCCACGGGCCTTTAGATTATTGGGGTTTGCCAGGCCTAATTTTAGAAGTTAGCGCTAATAATACAACCATGCTTTGCTCAAAAATAGTGCTTAATCCAGATGAAATTATTGAGATTGAAGCACCCAGTAAAGGGAAAGAAGTCTCAAAAAAAGAATACCAAGAGATCATTACTGATAAAATGAAAGAATTTCGAAATAATCGCATGAGACGCTAGTTGTAGAAAAAAATAGTCTGAGATTTCCGCATTAATTAGTTTTATTTTTTAATTATCAATAACAAATACAAGCGTATTTTTAAAATATCAAAAAACTACAAATATTTTTGACCACCATCATGCCCCACTTTAATTAATTTCTATATTTACTCCATATTTATAAGACGATAGTGTTATCGTTGACAACATTTATATGGACATACATAATTTTAAAACCTTCATTACCCCAACGGTTATTCTTTATAGCCCCGGTTTTGCACGTCCTCGTATTACGCGCCGTCGCCCTTAGGGTGTTCCATTAATTTCTGAACTTAGGTGTGTCCGGTTCATCTTTCAATTTTTTCAACTTTTTTTTCAACTTAAATCTTAAATAATGGACATCATTATTGCAGATAAATCTCATACAATTCACGCTCATACTATTTGTGAAGCCATCGAAGCTGCTGCACAAGTAAGAGGAACAGGAATTGCAAAACGCACCATAGAATATATTATTTCTAAAATGGAAACCAACAATGCTGTCATTGCCTTAGAGGGGGATGTTTTTGCAGGTTTTTGCTATATAGAAACTTGGAGCCATGATAAATTTGTGGCCAATTCAGGTCTCATTGTGCATCCTGATTTTAGAAATCAAGGCTTAGCTAAAAAAATTAAGCAAGTCGTTTTTGAGCATTCAAGATCCAAATATCCCAACGCAAAAATATTTAGCATCACTACGGGTCTAGCCGTGATGAAACTAAACACTGCTCTGGGATATAAGCCTGTTACTTTTTCGGAACTTACGGACGAAGCTTCGTTTTGGAACGGCTGTCAAACTTGTAAAAACTATGATGTTCTTCAACGAACAACTCAAAGCATGTGTTTGTGTACTGGGATGTTATATGACCCTAGTTCCAAACCAGAAGTTACTTCTGAGAAAGTGAAAGAAAAAACCTTCCTAAGATTAAAAAGTATCAAGCAAAGCTTGTTTCTAAACAAACATAAAAAATGAAAAACTCAAAAAAACTAGTCATCGCTTACAGTGGCGGTTTAGATACCTCTTACTGTGCTGTTTCGTTATCAAAAGCGGGTTTTGAAGTGCATGCCGTGAGTGTCAATACAGGCGGATTTTCTAAAAATGACGTGCAAACCATTGAACAAAACGCTTATAAAATGGGAGTGTCAACCTATAAAAATATCGAAGCGGTCACCACCTTTTATCAAAAAGTAGTGAAATTCCTTATTTTCGGAAATGTCTTAAAAAACAATACCTACCCACTTTCTGTGAGTGCTGAACGGATTGTGCAAGCCATTGAAATTATTGAGTACGCAAAATCCATAGGAGCAGAATACATCGCTCACGGGAGTACAGGTGCTGGAAATGATCAAGTACGTTTTGATATGATTTTCCAAACCCTTGCACCTGAAATAGAAATCATCACACCAATAAGAGATCAGAAGCTCTCACGTCAGGAAGAAATAGCCTATCTGAAATTAAACGGCATTGATTTGGATTGGGAAAAAGCAAAATATTCTGTCAACAAAGGACTTTGGGGAACCAGTGTTGGAGGCGATGAAACGCTTACCTCTCATTTGGCTTTGCCAGAAGCAGCCTATCCATCCCAGTTAGAATCTGTAACATCTGAAACCGTAACCCTCACTTTTAAAAAAGGAGAACTGACAGCACTTGATGGTGTTGAGAATGCCCCTGAAATTAATATCCAGCTTTTGGATGGCAGGGCCTCAAAATTTGCCATTGGTAGAGACATTCATGTAGGCGATACCATTGTTGGTATCAAAGGTCGTGTGGGATTTGAAGCGGCTGCAGCATTAATTACAGTTAAAGCACATCATTTGTTAGAGAAACACACTTTAACAAAATGGCAACTCCAACACAAAGATTATTTGTCTAATTTTTATGGCATGCATTTGCATGAAGGTCAGTATTTAGATCCAGTTATGCGTGATATGGAAGCGTTTTTAGCCAACAGTCAAGAGAGCGTAACGGGTTCTGTAGAAGTAGAATTAAAACCCTATCATTTTTCAATTAACGGGATTCAATCAGAATATGATTTGATGAATGCAAAGTTTGGAAGTTATGGTGAAATTAACAACGGATGGACTGCAGAAGAAGCCAAAGGTTTTATTAAGATTAACGGAAATCAAAACAAAATTCATCAACAAGTAAATTCGGAATTATGATACAAGCAGGGATTATTGGAGGTGCAGGATACACCGCAGGAGAATTGATTCGATTGTTACTCATGCACTCTAAAGTTGAAATTAATTTTGTGTACAGTACATCGAGTGCAGGTAAAAAATTAAGCACTATTCACCAAGATTTAGTAGGGACTACAGAGCAGCTATTTACAGATAAAATTAATACAGATGTTGACATCTTATTTCTTTGTTTAGGGCATGGAAATTCTAAAGCATTTTTAGAAAATAATTCTTTTTCAGAAGCCACTAGAATCATAGATCTTTCAAACGATTTTAGACTCATTCAAGACGCAGACTTTCAAAAAAAACGCTTTGTATATGGCTTGCCAGAATTGAATAAATCTGCCATTCAATCGGCTCGGTTCATAGCGAATCCAGGTTGTTTTGCAACGGCTATTCAATTGGCAATTCTGCCTTTAGCAGCCAACAGTTTGGTCAAAGATGCCATTCATGTGAATGCTGTCACTGGAGCTACTGGAGCAGGAACAGCCTTGTCAGCAACCACTCATTTTACATGGCGAGTTGATAATTTCTCACATTACAAAGCATTTAATCATCAGCACTTGGGAGAAATCCATCAATCTGTAGATACGCTTCAAGAAGGCTTGCAGAGTGAGATTCATTTTATCCCCAATAGAGGGAATTTTTCTAGAGGAATTTTCGCCACCCTTTATACAAAATACGAAGGTACTTTAGAGACGGCGAAAGCACTCTTTAAATCCTATTATAAAGATGCAGAATTCACCACCGTTTCGGAAGATCCCTTGCATTTAAAACAAGTGGTCAATACCAATAAGTGTTTACTGCATTTAGAAGTGCATGATGGGAAACTACTTATAACAAGCGTCATCGACAATTTACTCAAAGGAGCATCAGGTCAAGCCGTTCACAACATGAATTTAATGTTTGGATTTTATTCACATTTGGGATTACAACTTAAAGCTAATTATTTTTAAATATAAACACATGAAAATAGCAATTATAGGTACAGGAAATTTAGGGAGCTCTATTGCCAAAGGGCTCATTAAAAATAATGCGATTACGACCTTATATCTTACCAAGCGAAATGTTAATGGTTTGACAGATTTTGAAGGGTATAAAAATGTATTTCTAACGTCCGACAACAATGAAGCCATTCAGCAATCGGATATTATTATTTTAGCCGTTCAACCTAGCCATTTAGAAAAAATTCTAACAGAAGTTCAGCCTTTTCTAACTGACAAACATGTGTTAATCTCGACGATTACTGGCTTTTCAATTTCAAGAATTGAAGGTCTTGTGGGAGTAGGTCAATATATAATTCGCGCGATGCCAAATACAGCTATTGCTGTTGGAAAATCCATGACCTGTATTTGTAGCAATGAAAAGGGGAAACAACGCTTAGCCGTTGCCGAAGCCATTTTCAATCGCTTGGGAACGACTATCTCAATTCCGGAACAACAAATGCAAGCAGCCACTGTCGTTTGTGCCAGTGGAATCGCCTTTTGGATGCGTTTAATTCGTGCTACAACTCAAGCAGCCATCCAACTCGGATTTGATGCAGAAGAAGCTCAAAACCTTGCTATGTTTACTTGTGAAGGCGCCGCCAATTTATTGATTACATCCGGAAATCATCCTGAACAAGAAATAGATAGAGTGACCACGCCTAATGGATGTACTATTGAAGGATTGAATGAAATGGAGCACAAAGGATTGAGCTCCTCGCTAATTCAAGGAATGGTCGCCTCATTTGATAAAATTAACAGTATTAAAGCCCACTAATTATGAGCCTATTTGATGTATATCCACTTTTTGATGTAACGCCAGTAAAAGCAAACGACGTTTATTTGTATGATGATAAAGGAACCCAGTATTTGGATCTTTACGGAGGACATGCCGTCATTTCAATTGGACATTCCCATCCTGTTTATGTGAATGCATTGACCAGTCAACTTCAAAAAATTGGCTTTTACAGCAATGCTGTACAGAATCCGCTTCAAACCAAGTTAGCAGACCGCCTCGAAGAAGTTTCAGGCTGTAAAAATTATGATTTGTTTATGTGTAGCTCAGGTGCGGAAGCCAATGAAAATGCTCTGAAACTGGCATCGTTTCACACCAATAAAGCGACAGTGATTGCGTTTGAAAATTCTTTTCATGGACGCACTTCTGCCTGTGTAGCAGCAACGGATAACCCCAAAATTGTAGCGCCTATAAACGCTCAACAACAAGTCCGTTTTTTACCGCTTGGAGACTTAGATTTAGTAGAAATAACTTTAAAATCCGAGCCTATTTGTGCCATTATTATTGAGTGTATTCAAGGAGTTGGTGGACTTGATGAAAGCAGCACTAATTTTTATAAAGGATTGGAGTTACTCTGTCAGACCTACAATACGGTTTTAATAGCTGATGAAGTACAATCGGGTTTTGGACGTACAGGTGATTTTTTTGCATTCCAAAAACATGGAATCACGCCTCATATTATTTCAATGGCAAAGGGAATGGGTAATGGATTTCCTGTTGGAGGTATTTTGATTCATCCGTCTATCAAAGCATCTTATGGATTGTTAGGGACTACTTTTGGAGGGAACCATTTGGCAAGCACTGCGACACTTGCTGTTTTGGAGGTTTTGGAGTCTGAAAACTTAATGCATAATGCAACAGAGATGTCGGCTTATTTTATGGAGAAAGCCAAGTCAATCCCTAAATTAAAAAAACTAAAGGGACGGGGTTTAATGCTTGGATTAGAATTTAATTTCCCTGTTGCAGCACTTCGTAAAAAACTACTTTTTAATCATTTTTTATTCACAGGAAGTTCTAAAAACCCAAACTTGATTCGGATTTTACCTCCCTTAACAATTAAAAAGGAACACATTGATTTATTTTTTAAAGCGTTAGCTCAAATATTATGAATAATTATATAGAAATTAAAGATCTTTCATCGGTTGCATCGGCAGTTAAAGAAGCCATTGCTTTAAAATCGAACCCTTATAAATATAAAAAATTAGGCACTCACAAAACTTTAGTGATGTTGTTTTTTAATGCGAGCCTTCGTACACGTTTAAGCACCGAGAAAGCGGCAAAGCATTTAGGGATGGATGTGATTGTACTGAATGTAACCGACGCATGGCAATTAGAATTTGAATCGGGAGTGGTTATGAGTCTCAATACTTCTGAACATGTCAAAGAAGCCGCTCAAGTCATTTCACAATATGCAGATATTTTAGCGGTTCGTGCCTTTCCTTCTTTAACAGACAAACAGAAAGATTTATCCGAATGGATATTGAGTAGTTTCATACGTTATGCAACTGTTCCAATTATTAATATGGAAAGTGCGACTGGACATCCGCTTCAGGCATTGGCAGACGCCATTACAATTGAAGAAATAAAAAGAACTCCAAAACCTAAAGTAGTACTTTCATGGGCGCCACACCCCAAAGCATTGCCACATGCGGTTGCCAATTCCTTCATAGAAATGATGCAAACGATTGATGTTCAATTTAGCATAACCCATCCAGAAGGCTATGAGTTAAATCCAGATATTGTCAAAGATACCCCTGTGATTTATGATCAAGATGAGGCCTTGAAAGGTGCTGATTTTGTGTATGTAAAAAACTGGAGTAATTATACAGACTATGGCAAAATCACCTCTCAAGATCCCCAATGGATGATGACCCAAGAAAAACTAGGAGCGGCTCAATTTATGCACTGCTTACCTGTTCGACGAAATGTAGTGGTAGAAGATGCGGTTTTGGACAGTGAGCAATCCATTGTGATTGCACAATCAAACAATAGAACTTTTGCGGCGCAACTCGTCTTGAAAAAAATTCTTGAAAATGGATAAGCACACAACACTCAAGATCGTCAAAATAGGAGGGAATGTGATTGACGATTCCCAAGCACTTGCATCTTTTTTAACAACATTTTCATCTCTCAAAGGGCCTAAAATTTTGGTGCATGGTGGCGGGAAATCTGCCACCGCCTTAGCACATCAAACTGGGTTGGAGGTACAAATGATTGATGGCAGACGCATTACTGATGCTGCGACATTAGAGCTTATTACCATGGTCTATGCGGGTAAAATCAACAAAACAATTGTCGCACAATTACAAGCTTTGGACTGTAATGCGCTTGGATTTACGGGTGCTGATGGCAATACCATTACCTCTCAAAAACGTCCAATTTCAACAGTAGATTATGGCTTTGTTGGCGATGTTAAAAAGGTAGAAACATCCACTTTGGAATTGTTATTAGAACAGGGAATTTCTCCAGTGTTTTGTGCCATCACACATGATCAAAAAGGACAACTTTTAAATACCAATGCCGATACGATTGCATCTGAATTGGCCATAGCCTTTGCGTCTCAATTTGAAGTGCAGTTGTACTATTGTTTTGAGAAAAAGGGTGTTTTAAAAGACGTGAATGATGATGCTTCAGTCATTAAAACCATTACGAAAGCTTCTTATAAAGAATTACTCAGCTCCCAAGTGATTTACGCTGGGATGCTCCCAAAACTAAATAACTGTTTTCATGCTTTAGACCACAAGGTCTCTAAAGTATGTATAGGAACCCCCGAAATGTTGCTTGATTCTGGAGCAATTTTCACAACACTCACCATCCAATGACCAAAGAAAATTTATCAACATCCGCCATTCAATTATTAAAAGATTTAATTGAAATCCCTTCATTTTCATCTGAAGAGCATTTGACTGCTGCACGAATAGAACAGTGGTTTACAGATTACAAGGTTCCGTTTCAGCGGTCTCAAAATAATATTTGGGCTCTGAATAAACACTTTGATGCGTCCAAGCCCACACTGCTTTTAAACTCGCATCACGATACCGTCAAACCAAATAATGGCTATACAAAAGATCCGTTTAAAGCTGAGGTTGAAAACGGTAAATTGTACGGACTTGGGAGCAATGATGCCGGTGGATGCTTGGTGTCATTGATAGCGACTTTCACCCATTTTTATGCTCTAGAACATCTAAATTATAATTTGGTTCTTGTGGCATCTGCAGAAGAAGAGAGTAGTGGGGATGCTGGTTTAAATAGTATGTTATCGATCATTCCGCATATTGATGTGGCTATCGTTGGAGAACCCACATTAATGCAACTTGCTGTGGCTGAAAAAGGCTTGGTGGTTTTTGATGCGTTTGTCAAAGGAACACCTGGACATGCTGCGCACCCCAATGCCGATAATGCCATTTATAATGTGATTGAAGTCTTGCAATGGTTTAAAGATTTCCGTTTCGAAAAAAATTCAGATTCATTAGGGCCTGTAAAAATGACCGTGACGCAAATCAATGCAGGAAAGCAACACAATGCCATTCCAGCAGCCGTTGAACTGGTTGTAGATGTGCGGGTTAATGATCAGTATAGTAATAAAGAAATTGTTGAAATTCTTCAAAAACAAGCCCCTTGTGAATCGATTGAACCTAGAGGTTTAAAATTAAACTCATCGTCCATTCCTGTGGCACATTCGTTGGTGCAGGCGGGAATAGCCTTAGGACGAAGGACTTATGGGTCACCAACACTTTCAGATCAATCGGTATTGAGTTGTCCATCTCTAAAATTAGGTCCTGGAGACAGCACCCGATCCCATACCGCCGATGAATTTATTTACGTCCAAGAAATAGAAGAGGGCATCGCATTATATATTCAATTATTAACTAAAATACTATAGCTATGAAACTTTGGGATAAAGGCATTTCAATTGATACATTCATTGAAAAATTTACCGTCGGAAACGATAGAGAGATCGATCTTAAAATTGCGACCTATGACATTCAAGCTTCCTTAGCGCATGCGCAAATGTTGGTTAAAATAGGACTTCTAAATTCGGAAGAACTCATAGCGATCGAAGCCGTGTTTGACAATCTTCAGTCACAGATTAGTGAAGGTACTTTTGTGATTGATGCACAGTTTGAGGACATCCATTCCAAACTCGAATATGAACTCACCAAAGCCTTGGGCGATACGGGTAAGAAAATCCACACCGCTCGCTCCAGAAACGATCAAGTTTTGGTGGCTTTACAGCTATACTATAAAGCCAGTTTGGGGTCGATACAACACAAGACTAAAACCTTTTTTGAAACTTTGATTGCCTTAGCAGATACACATAAATCGGCCTTGTTACCAGGCTATACACATTTACAAGTTGCCATGCCTTCGTCTTTTGGTTTGTGGTTTTCTGCGTATGCAGAATCACTTATTGACGATGTGTATGTCTTGCAAGCAGCTCAGAAAGTGGTGGATCAAAATCCTTTGGGGTCGGCTGCGGGCTATGGAAGTTCGTTTCCAATTGATAGAGAGTTTACAACCAAAGCACTTGGTTTTAATACTTTAAAATACAATGTAGTGGCAGCACAAATGAGTCGTGGAAAAAACGAACGCATCATCGCTTCTAGTTTAGGGAATTTAGCCAATACACTTGGGAAAATGGCGATGGATATTTGTTTGTATATGAGTCAGAATTTTGATTTTATAGGGTTTCCAGAAGCACTGACAACAGGGAGTAGTATCATGCCTCACAAGAAAAACCCTGATGTTTTTGAATTGATCCGAGGGAAGTGTAACAAACTTCAAAGTTTGGAAACGGAGATGCTTTTGATTACCAATAATTTGCCCAGTGGCTACCACCGCGATTTTCAGTTATTAAAAGAAAATATGATTCAAGGCTTTGAAGAATTGGAAGCTATTTTGGATATTTTTAATTATGCCATTCAAGAAATTCAAGTGAAAACAATTGATTTGAAGGATCAAAAATACCTCTATCTATTTACGGTGGATAGCATCAACTCTTTAGTTCTGCAAGGGGCGTCGTTTCGAGAGGCGTATCAAACTATTGGAGCACAAGTACAACAAGGAACTTATAAGTCAGATACAAGCATTCCCCACACACATTTAGGGAGTATTCATAATTTAGGCTTGGATGAAATTAGGGCTAAATACCCTTTGTAGGGAGGAATGAAATCACAACTCCTGTGTCAGCGACTTAACAATTTTGTTATCTGCTAAAAATGCTTTTAATATCACTTTTAGGGCGGTGTAGGTTGGTACTGCCAAAATCATACCGGTCACACCAAACAGGATGCCTCCAATGATGATGGTTAAAAATATTTCAAGGGGATGTGACTTCACACTTTTTGAGAAAATAACAGGTTGGCTTACAAAATTATCGATGAGTTGTGCAAATACATATCCAATGAATACATAGGTAGCCTTTGGAAGAATCTCACTTTGAAAGTCCAATCCGAGGTTGCTACTCATTGTTAAAAATAGCATTAAAAAACACCCGATCATGGGCCCAATGTAGGGGATTAGATTTAAAAGCGCACATAAAAAGGCAATGACAATACTGTTTTCGATTCCAAAAATCATCAAAATGATGGAGTAGAGAATAAACAGGATGGTGATTTGAAGCACCAGTCCAATAAAATATCTTGATAGTAAATGTTTGATCGTTTCTATGGATTTTCTTAGTTTAGTTTCACTTTTTTTATTGGTAAACACAAAGATTGAATTCTCCATGATTTGCGTGTCTTTCATCAAGAAAAAGGTAATGAAGGCTACTGAAAACAAGCCGATACTTAAGGTTCCGATTGTCCCCACAATATTATTCAAGAAATTTGGAATGACGTTGATATTTTCAAATAGATCGTAATGTTTTATTTCGTCTAGTACGTCAATGCCATGGGTTATAAAAAAAGTATTCATTTGATTTATTAAATCCTGAACGGTTTCTTGAAATTGTTCTAAGTTTAGGAGCGAAAGATTTTCACCTTGTTTTTTAATCAAGGGAATGAAAAGACTGATAAGCCCCATAAAAATCAAAAAGAAAAAGGTCATAGTTGACACGACTGCCAATCCGTTTGGGAATTTTAATTTTTGTTTTAAAAACAGATTGAGAGGTCTTCCTACCAAGGCTATCACAGAAGCGATGGCAATATAGACAAGAACCGATTGAATTTTATATAAGAAAAATAGCAACAAAAAAACTCCGACTAAGATGGCGATGGTTTTTAAAATACTTTTAGTGAGGGAGTTAGAGTTCATCAGGTTTAAGTTTGGTATAAATGTAGCAAAAATTTAAAAGCGAACGACTAAAACACCGCCTGTTTCTGCTTAAATAGTTAAATGTGATTTGATAATTTTTATGTTAATTTTTTCTTTATTTTTACCAGTATAAATTAACCAATTATTTTTATCATGCGTACTTCGTTTTTACTGTACCTTCTTTTTCCATTGTTAACTTTTTCGCAGATTGACCATTGGGAAAGTGTGGTGCTTCCTGGGGATTACTGGGACTATCTTGTACCTACATCACAACCCAATTCCAATTGGAATCAGTTGGGATTTAACGCTTCAAGTTGGAATTCAGGACCTTCAGGTTTTGGTTATGGAGATGGTGATGATGCCACGGTTTTGTCCTCTACAATGTCTGTTTATCTCCGAAAAACTTTTGAGATTACGGATGCTTCAGCGGTGGGATATGTGGTTTTAGATATTGATTATGATGATGGCTTTGTGGCTTTTTTGAATGGTCAGGAGATTGCAAGAAATCTTGTTTCTGGGGAGGTTCCTGGGTTTAATCAAGCAAGTGAGGGTTATCATGAAGCTTTGTTATATCAAGGGTATGGTCCGGAACGCTTTGAGGTAGATCTATCAATGCTTACCACAGGAACGAACATTCTTGCGGTGCAAGTGCACAACCAATCGGCTGACTCGTCTGATTTGAGTGCGCTCCCTGTGTTGTCTTTAGGAATTACTAATACTAGCAATGATTATAGCTCTCCACCTTCGTGGTTTGTACCTCCGTACGTTCCAGTGGATGTGGATTTTACGTCTTCTAATTTACCTATTATTGTGATTGAGACAAATCAAGGACAAGACATTCCCGACGATCCTAAAATTGATGCCACTATGAAAATTATTTACAGAGGTGAAGGGGAGCGAAATTTTTTGACCGATGTGAGCAATGCTTCAATTCTAGACTATGATGGTGCTATTAAAATTGAAGTTCGTGGGTCTTCATCGAGTCTATTGGATAAAAAACAATATGCGTTTACACCCTATGATGATTTAGGAGAAAAAATAAATGTATCGCTTCTAGAAATGCCAAAAGAAAATGATTGGATTCTGAATGGACTTGCATACGATGCTTCGTACATAAGAGATTATATCAGTTATAAATTATCAAATCAAACAGGGAATTACGCATCAAGAGGGCGTTATTGTGAAGTGGTATTAAATGGAGATTTTCAAGGTATTTATGTGTTGCAAGAAAAACTAAAAGCAGATGACAGCCGAATAGATATCAATAAAATTAAAGAAACCCAGTTAACTTTGCCTAAACTTACAGGTGGATATATCACTAAAACGGATAAGATTGAAGGGTCAGATACCGCAGCTTGGTCTATGGACAATTATGCAGGGTACCAAAGTAATTTTGTCCACGAACACCCAAAACCAACAACAGTCCAGCCAGAACAACATGAGTATATTAAAGGGCAATTTGAATTACTTCAAGATAAAGTAACAGCTCCAAGTGATAGCTCCATAATCAATGGGTATCCATCAGTTATTGACATTCCTTCTTTTGTAGATTTTATGCTACTCAACGAGTTTGCTTCCAATGCAGATGCCTATGAGTTCAGTACATTTTTTCATAAAGATCGCAATGGTAAACTAAGAGCAGGCCCTATATGGGATTTTAATTTAACGTATGGTAATGATTTGTTCTTTTGGGGTTATGATAGAAGTAAAACTGATGTTTGGCAATTTAATTACGGAGGAAATGATGGCCCAAAATTTTGGAAAGACCTTTTTGATGATGCGGTGTTTAAGTGTTACTTAGCCAAACAATGGCAAGTGCTTACCGCCACAGGGATGCCTTTAAATTCAGTCGAAATCTTTGCTTTTATTGATGCGACTACAGCACTTATCTCAGAAGCTGTTGAACGTCAGGAAACAGTCACAGAAACTACAGGTGAATTTGATCAACAGATCATTGATATAAAAGATTTTATTTCTGCGCGAATTACTTGGATTTCAAACGAATTAACAGATACTAGTTTGTGTGATAATATCACAACACCGCCTTTGGTAATTTCTAAAATTAATTATAATCCTTTGGTAGATGTAGCATTGGATCCAGATGATTATGAGTTTATTGAAATAAAAAATAATAGCACTTCAACGGTTGATTTGACAGGTATTTATTTTGGAGGTTTAGGTTTTACTTATCAGTTTGAAAACGGCGCCACTGTTTCTGGTGGGGAGTCGATCTTTTTATCTAATAAAAGTGAGTCTTTCTTGTTACGTTACGGATTTAATTCTTTCGGCGAGTTTTCAAGAAACTTGTCTAACGACAGTGAAGATTTAATAATAAGAGATGCCTATGGAAACATTATAGACGAAGTCAAGTACAAGGATGTGTTGCCATGGCCAGAAGATGCAGACGGAAATGGTGCTTTTCTGAAACTTGTTAGTGTGGATTTAGACAATAGTTTGGCAAGTAGTTGGATTGCTCAAAATGATACTGCGGAAAATTTATCTGTAAATGCTTTTCAATATGAAAATTTTGTGAGCTTAGCTCCAAACCCAGTATCGGATAAATTGAAAATTAATATTGCTAAAGGAAAAATTTCAACGATCAAACTGTGGAGTGTTAATGGGAAGTTATACGACACCTATACTCTAAACAATCAACAATTTGAGTTAGATATGAGTAATTTTGAAAATGGTCTTTACCTTTTACAAATTCAAACCGACACAGAATCATTTGTTAAGAAGGTAATTAAGAATTAGATTCCTATTTTATATGGTATCTAAGCCCTAGAAACCCATTGGTTCCTTGGTTGGAGTAATACACATAACTGGGGTCAAATGATAATGCATTAGGATTGTTTGGAGTTGCGATTACGTGTCCATTACTTCCAAATTCTACCCCTGTATCAAAAGGGTCAAACGCCCGCGCAATACTATTGGAAGCTGGTTTAAAGTTGAAGATGTTTTTGATGCCTGCATACAATTCAAATTCTTTAAAACTATAGGTTGACTGTAGGTTCATTATGTTGATAACAGGACTCTTAGGGTCTCTTGTGTCTAGCGGTCCAAGCAGTGGGAGTTTCATGGGGCCAATGACTGTTCCAGATAAATCAAATGTAATTTTGGGGTTGAAGAGAGTATAGCTCACTCTGTAATTCCCTGAAAAATTTTCAGTCAAAAATGGGTATTCGGTTTCGTTATTTTGAATAATTTTTGAATCTATGAATGTCGCCCCTAAATTTACTTTTAGTCCGTTAGCAGACAAGCTATTGATGTTTAAGGTGATTCCTTGAGTGACCGATTTCCCATCTAAGTTGCTATATATAATTTGGTTCGGATTGGTTTCATAATCTGGAAGAATTCTATTTGAGAATTCTGTTTTAAACACACTTAGGTCTAAATCAAAAATGGTTCCAAATTTAGAATACAATTTTTGATTCCAGTTTACATTCACATTCCATGATTTTTCAGGGAGAATATCTTCGGTAAACACAACATCTCTAGCCCCTGTAAGAGCTGCGTGGTCTTCTGTAAATACATTGACTACTCTGTATCCGGTTCCAAAACCAAGACGTACAATAGAGCTTTCATCATTACTGGCCCATTTATAGTTGAGTCTTGGCGTCCAAATATCGCCATAAATAGAATTTCTATCATATCGAATCCCTGAGAGGAGGGTTTGAGAATTTCCGAGTTTCCATTCGTCCTGAATAAAGAGACCTGGAAGGGTAGTGACTTCTTTTGTTTGGGTTGCAGGAGTATTGTCGTCATAACTCGTATATCTATAGGTAGCTCCAACTAGAAGGTTGTGATTTTTTAGTGCTTTGGAATAGATACCTTGAAGAAATCCAATTGTTTGCAATGCGTTATAGGAAGTACTTCCATAAACCGAATTTTGATCGTGATTGTTTAGGCTGTATTGTAAAAATAAATTTTCTGAGACATCATACTTTCCAAACACTTCAATTCTACTTGTATAGATGCTTTCTCCATAGACTTGAGTACCGCCCCTATAATCTGAATTCCAATTCATTTCACCACCCCATCTGTCTTCATAAAAATAGCGAAAAGCGATACTGTTTCTTTTCATTTTAATCTTATTAAAAATTGAAATCCGATGTTGTAAGGTTAAATCGGTAAACCCATCTTCGTTGTTGTCAATTGGATTGGAGTAGTTAAAATAATTGACACCAATCAAACCTTGAACGGATTTTAATCGATATTTAGCTCCGAGATCTACATTTAATTCTCCCCAAGATGTTGTGTAGGCGTCGATGTTAAAGCGATGCACATTTTCAGGAAGTTTTGTAATTAAATTAATGACACCTCCAATGGCTTCCGAACCGTATAGGGTAGAGGCAGGGCCTTTTATCACTTCCACTTGTTTGATGAGTGATTGAGGAATTCCAGACAATCCATACACTGTAGAGAGACCACTTACTAAAGGCAAGCCGTCAATTAAAACCATGGTATTGGCGCCTTCTTGCCCGTTGATATGAATGTCTCCGGTATTACAGATATTACAATTCAGTTGAGGTCTGACTCCATTGATACCTTCAATGGCCTCAAAGAAACTCGCTTTTGGAGTGGCTCTAAAAAAATCAGCCGAATAGAGTTCAATTTGTACGGCACTTTTAAGTTTTGAAACTTGCCTTAGTGTTCCTGAAATGACAACTTCTTCTAAACTGTCATTTTCGAGTGCTATTGTTCCAATATTTGTGGTATTTCCATCCACATTAAGTACTTTAGGCGTGTAGCCAACATACGAAATTACGAGCTTGTTTTCTCCTTTTATAGATGCAATTGAAAAGACACCTTCTTCGTTAGTGAGCGTGCTTTTACCATTTAAACTATTGTATACAGTCGCCCCGAAGAGTAGATTGTGATCTTGGTCTTTAACAACCCCGTTTATTGTTTGCGCCAAAGAGATATTTGTAAAAAGAAAAAATAGGACACAAAAAATATTATGTTTTACGATCAAAGTTGTAAATTTATAGGAATTAAAAACAATTGTTCACCACTGCAAAACTAATGAAAAAAACCAAGGAAAAAGAACATTATTTAAAGGAAATCTACAGACTGGAAGCCAATGGTCAAACAATCTCAGTATCAGGTCTTTCGGAAGTATTTGGTATTTCTAAATCTTCGGTTTCAAATATGGTTAAAAAGCTGGTAGCTATGAAATTGTTAAATTCCGCGCCGTATAAAGCCATCGAGTTGACTTTGGAAGGACGGGAGCTCGCTCGCAGTATTGTAGCAAAACACCGCCTGATTGAGTTGTTTTTGGTAGAGGTCATGGGGTTTGATCCTGATAATGTTCATGAAATTGCTGAAGAAATCGAGCATATAGACAGTCCTCCATTTTTTAGAAAAGTAAAACAAATGTTAAGTCAACGTGACATAGATCCGCACGGAAGTCCTATTCCCGATGTTGAGTTTTAAATGCACGCTTCAAAACGTTTTAATCTTAATTTGTAACCTAATTTATTGTGAGATCAAGAGTTTCTTTTGGCAACTCCACAATCACTTCGTTTTTACGGTTAAAAAATTCGTAAGGTGCATTGTATCCCAAAAAGTAAAAACGGTTTGTATACGCTATTCCTTGTTTGTCTAAAGCCAATTTTAACTGCTGTTTATAGGTTTCAATTTTCTCATCATTTGCCCAACCTTTGAAGGCTATGGCAGCAACCGTTTTTGCAGGTTCTTCAGTAAATACTATTTGTGACTGATTGGGTTGAGGTAGTGTTTCTTTATCAAATTTCTTTGGAACCATAAAGAGCATGGTCATAGAATCTTCTAATGACATAGCTACAGGAGAAGTCATCGCAATTTTTTCGTTCCGATCATTATCTCCAAAAATATAGCCTGCTAAAATTGAGAATCCCTTACTGGAGGATTCTTTGTAATTTTTGGTGGAGAGTTTGACAGACGTAAATAAAGTGGATTCATAAGTCCGTATTTCAAAGTTGTCATATGTTTTAGTGACATCGTAAGGATACGTTTCAATATTTTTCTGGCTCTTTAAGGCAAAAAGTTGAATGACGATAAAAGCGATGAGTAGGATTCCAAGTATAATTGATACGATCTTCATTAGGGTTTTTAAGTGTTTGGTTGTTTTCATTTTTAGAAACGACTGTTTTGATTATTTAAGTCGAACAAACAATAAACAAAAAAAATCTGCAAGAATAAAATTTTATTTATGTGAATATGATACTGGTTATTTTTTAACCAAAAAAAACCTACGCAAGCAAGCTTGGTAGGTTTCTCAATGTGTAGTGAATTGTGACTAATTCAAATCTACTGTACTGATACATCAAACGTTGCTATAATATCCGATTCACCACCTGCATCTTCAAGGCCAGTATTCGGTTTAGTAGGAGTATGACGCAATGTAAACGTTAATGTTCCAGTGCTCACTGCTCCTGCAACCAATGTAAACTCGGTGCCTAAATAATCTCCATTAGAATCAAAATTATCATAGGATGTTGTAACATCTAATCCTCCTGTTGTTGTGTAGAAGAATTGGTGTACATCACTTTCCTCTTCTACCTCTTCTGTAATATTTTCAGCTGGATCTTCAGTTTCATTAAGCAGAACAATGCTTCCGCTGTATGTAACACCGGTAGCTAAATCACCATTGGTAATAACGGGTGCATTAGGACCATCTCCGTCCAAATCACGAGTCTGTAATATAATCGCTGCCCCTCCGTCATCTGGTATAAGAGTTACGGTTAGTGTAGTGATTACTTCTTCTTCGTTTACAGCTTCAGGAGCGTCGTCTTTAGAACAACCGATAAATAACAAGCTAGTAAATACTGCTGCAGTTAAAAATTTCATGTTTTTCATTTTTTTGTTTTTGAATTGTTAAATTAGTAATTGATTTTAAGATTAAATAAAAAGTTTCTGCCCAAATCATCTGCATAATTGCGCAAACGGTTCAGGTAGTTTCGATAGGACGTGTTGAGTACGTTTGTAACTCGAAGTCCTACCGTTAATTTTGATTTTTTGTTGATATTAATGTCTATACTCGAATTAAAATTAAGCAAGTGGTAAGCGTCTGGAGTAGAGCTTACATCAACCATTTCCCACGTTTGGGTTTCTGGCATGAATACTTCAAAATTAGTATCGGGATAGTCATTTTGTTTAAAATTATACGCGCTTTGTAAAGACAGGCGAATGTTATTGAATTCAGGATTTTGATAGACAATTTCATTGCTTATGTTTACAGGGGGCATGCTAATTAATGGCTCGTTAAGAGAACGGTCATACCCTTTGACCAATGAGAATTGACTGTTTAAACGACAATTTTTAGCCAAAGCATAACTGGCATCTACATCTACACCCAACAATTGAGCATTTGTTTGGCGGTATTCCCACACTTGAAAGTTTCCTCTTAGCGTTTGTTGTACATCAACAGGTTCATTCACTATAAAGCCAGAAATGGTATTAATGTAAGGATTTACATTAAAACTAAATAGATCGTTCTCCTTTTGAAATGTCAATGCAACTTTGTGAGCTATTTCAGAGTTGAAGCTTAAATCTCCCAGTTCGATTCGAGCGGCGGAATGGTGCAAGCCTTCACTAAAAAGTTCTGAGGAATTTGGCGCTCGTGATGCAATAGAATAGTTGAAAAATAATTTATAATCCTCACCAAGTTGGTAGTTCGCTCCTAAGGTTGCTGAACCATTATTGAAATTTAGTTGTGGGTTGGTTAAAATTTGATTTTCTAATTCCTTGACCACAATTTCAGGGAAGAGCTGGTCATAATTACGGGATTCCCAAAAAGAAGTTTTATAAAATTTAAAAACATCCATATGGGTATAATCATACCTCGCTCCAGCTTCCAGAAGCAGTTGCTCATTCCATTGGTAATCGACTACAAAATACATTCCTAAGTCATTCATTTCATAATCAGGAATCAATCTTCTAACCCCTGTATTTGGGTTTGCAACGTTTTTTTGATACCGAGTCATGATTCCAGATTTCAATGTAATGGCATCTGTCAAATGAGATTCTAAATCCAGTAAAACGGTGTGCGTGTCTAATTGTAAATCAGATGCAGCCTTGTTTTTGTCATCCCCTCGTCTGACATCAAACTCAAGCCGATTGTTTCTTTGAAAATCATATTGGATGCTTAGTTTTCCAAAGTTTTCAAACCTTTTGAATCCCTTTATAGTGGCCAAATGATGTGTTACATCTTGCCTTGGAGAATCGATATTATATGTAAAATCGTTTATAATTAAAGGTACTTCGCTGCTTAGAGCTCTAATTTGATCCCTTGCTCCGCCCAAATGTGAAGCTGCTAAAATGCCAATCTCATTTTTGAAGATTGAATAATACCCTTCCATACCATAATCAAAACGGTTGAAACCTACTTTTAGAGAGGCGCTTCTCTCAAAAATTCCTGTATTGCTCAATACATAGTCGGGAGCTTCAAAATCCCCAAAGCGTTTCAACGTTCCTTGCAGGGTTGCATGCCATCCGTTTTTATAACTTTTAGTCAATTTAGAACTCAACGCTGAACCACGTCCATTACTGGCTGCTGTCATCATGCTTTTGCCATACAAACTATCTTTTACTGGAACTTTTGAGGATTCAGCAATAATAACGCCTCCTACTGCATCGCCACTAAATTGAAGTCCACTGGCACCTTTGAGGACTGTAAGGTTGTTAACGGAGTTTATATCAATGTTAGGAGCGTGTTCTGCGCCCCATTCTTGATCTTCCATTCGCACTCCATTATTAATAATGACCACACGACTGCTGTGAAGTCCGTTAATCATGGGTTTTACAACGGTGTTTCCTGTGTTTAATGATGAGACTCCGCTCAAACTTTTTAAGGCATCACCAAGAGAACCACTACTAAAACGTTCCAACTCTTCTTTGTTTATAGTATTCTCAAGAATTGTTTTGGATTTGTTGGTATAGGCACTCCCTTCAATTGTAATTTGATTGAGTTCTTCTATATGGTGTTCTAGTTTAAATGATTTATTGGTATCTCCAGAAACTTTAACAGTAAATCCTTTTGTCAAACAATAGGGGTGTGAAACCTGTATGTAATAGGTGTCATTACAAAGGTTTGAAAAAGTAAATGTCCCATCAAATCCAGTCTGAACTGCTTGTTCAGTATTGGCAATAATAAGGGTGACCCCGACGAGCAATTGGCCATCGTGATTATCTGTTACTGTACCGGAAAGTGAGTTGTCACAATTTTGTGACATTGTAGTAATACTGCTAAACAGCAATACCAATAATGCATAGGTGCGCATAAATTCTTAATTAACATTAAACGTATGAGTTTGTTAGTTAAGAGAATACAGGGGGTGCGCGCAGTTGTTTATTGGTTAATGTAGGGTAGTGAAATTGTAAGGGTGTAAAGTCTGTACTTAGCTTTACAGAGATTTGTGTTAGTAATAGGTCAGGATATTTAGCAATATCATAACTGACAGTTGTATGATGAAACGCACATACTTCACAAGTTTTTTCAGATTTATGTATGTGAGTACTCTGGTCGTTACAAGTAACGTCTTCGTGCCCTTCTATCATATGGCTAAACTGAATTGCAGTCGGGAGTATTAAAGCTAATAAAAGCAATACTGCTGCAATATTTTTACCAAGATGATTTTTTAGATACATTTTCTATTAAAACAATGTGCTAAATTAATAAATAATTTTAACTAAAAGAGTCTTAAAAATAATTTTGTAGACAAACGAGAATTAAAATAGAACTAATTTGAAGGGTGGCAAATAAAATTAAGCGTTGAAATCAAGTGTTTGATTCGATTCGCTCGTTGCTAAGTCAGAGCTGTTATGAGGATGTGTTTTTGGGGTAATCAACGTTACTGTCTGATGATGCCCAAGAAAACTTTCTTAACTCTAACAATTCATTTTTGTACAATTCGTAATCAATTAACTCTACTCTAAACACGCCACTCTCACTCATTCCTAAAACTTATAATTTGCTCTAAACATTATTCCTCGACTATTTTGTAATGATAAAGAATTGTATGAACTCTCATCTGCAGTTCTTACACCTGGATGATAGTATTTCTCATCCAAAATATTGTTTACTAACACTCCAAACTTAAAGCCCTTGAAGACCTCATAACTAATGTTAGCATGAAGCACTGTAAATGCATCCACTTTGTCAAGTGGGTTTGAGCTTCCAAAAGTTTCAATACCTGTTAGTCTATCCCCAACATAGTTGGCTCTAAGGTTAAAGTTTAACTTTTTGAAAGCAAGAACATTAAATCCTGCACTTATTGCATCACTTGGAATATCACTAATACGCTTATCGACACTCTCATTATTTGGATCTAAATAAGTGTAATTTGCCCAAAATGAGAAAGCATTATATTCATAATTCAAATATGCTTGTAAACCGCGAATATTATTACCTTCAGCGGACCCTTGATTTTGTGTTAACCCCCCATCTATCGCAACTGTTGTTACTACATTGGAATATTTAGACATAAAACCGTTTACTTCAAAGCTTAATCCTTTAACAAGTTTAACGATCGCGGAAACTTCAAAGTTTTTAACCTTTTCTGGCTCCAAACTTGGATTGGCTATCCTCACATCTGTCGTTGAGTATTTAGTTAAAAAAGAGGCATCCTTAAATGCTTCTGAATAAATCGCTTTCAGAGTAAAAGCATCTTCCTTGCTGTAAACCAAAGCCGCTCTGGGATTAAATACAAACCCATATCCACCTGTTGAACGTACTAAGTTGTAATCAACTCGACCACCTAAAGTCGCTGAGAAATTTTCTGTAAAAGAATATTTTCCTTGGGCATAGTACCCAATATCTAATTTATTTGAAGTGTTACCACCATCAATACCCACTGTTGAAGAAGCATCTAAAGTTTCGTCAGGGTCTTCTGATCCACTGGTTAGGTAGTTCATTTGAAAGATACCTTGTCTAAACTCTACTCCTGTTACAATATTGAAATTGTTCTTTTTGTAGAATAATTTCGTCTCATTTCTAAGTTGATTTGAAGACCTGTAAAAATAAGTAGTACTTAAGGATGCAGGAGTTTCTGAAATTAAATTATCAAACCCACGTTTATTGTTATTATAAGCAAGAGCGGTTGTTAAATTTGTATCTCCATCAAGAGTGTGTAATCTGTAGGAAGCTAAATTTGAAAAATATAAATTTTGATTAATTTTCTTTTCATATTTAAGATATACTGAACTATTCCAAGTTATCCATCTTGATAAATCAGGTGATCCAACCCGCTTAGATTTTGTGTACCAAGGTAACGCCCCTGTGTTACTTCTGAAGCTTTCTATTCCAAAAGTAAATCCTTCTATTTTAAGTTTTGTATTAACATACCAGTCGTCTTCACGGTTGTTAAAACCTATTTCTGGGTTTTGGTCATACATAGTTTTGTCTAAAGCTTTCATTCGATCTGCGCCAACTTGATTTAAAGTCACTGTTGGTCCAGCAGTTGTATAATCAAAATATGGAGATGTAGTTCCATTATTGTCTATAAACGATTGTGCATCATCTCCGGTTAAAGGAGTTGATTCAGAAAGGTAGTCATAGGTGTCAGGATTGTAATTATATCCTTGGTCAGTTAAGTCCATTTCATCTGAATGAAAAAGTCTTGCTGTTACTGAAAAATAACCGTTCTTGAGTTTTCTATTAAACATAGCATCTACAAACCTAGTATCCCAAGTTCCATAATTCGTCTGAATGTCTGCAGAAAACTTATTATCGCCATTAAATTGTGCGTCTTTAGTAATTATATTTATAACAGCTGAAAATGCATTGGCTCCATACATAGTAGAGGAGGGTCCATATATCACTTCTATTTGTTTGATATTCGATAATGGTATTTGACGATTAATAACGGCATTATCTGAATTTAAATCGTTTTCTTCAATACCATCAATAAGTAATAAGAATTTATCATTCAGTGTCGAACGGTATCCTCTAGGATATACAAGTACATATCCTGGACCACTCGATTTTGAAAGTGAGAATCCTGGCAAATCACGAAATACTTGTTCGATATCTAAATACCCTCTATTTTCAATATCCTCACTAGTAAGTACATAGATTGAAGCGGGAGCCTCATCTAAAGTTTCCTCAAACTTGGAAACAGATGTGACAGTAATTCCTCCAAAATTCCTGTATTTGTTTATGAGTTCTTTGAAGATATAGGGGTCATTAGATCTAAAGGCATAGTCTGAACTAAAATCTAACAACGCATTTATATCCATAACTGCTTGATCCATAGAGTCCATCATAATAGAATTCATTGCGATAAGTCTTAGTGCATCTTTGTATTTTACTTCATCAAATTTAAAAGCTTCTAGACAGCTTCTTAGTTTTTTGTCAACCTCTTCAAACCTTCCAATATTGTACTCGTTTTCTAGTACATTCAAATCACATTCAGTTTTTACTTCTTGTGAATATCCAATAAAAGTCAGTGCATAAAACACACTACAAAAGACAGTTTTTAGTAACAGAAATTTTTTCATAATTTTTTAATTGTTAATCACAACTAATATACGACAATTTATATACATCGTAAATATACTAATAAAGTAGTGTTCTAAAACTATACATTGATTATTCCTATTCTTTGTTTGTAAGAGTATCTAATTGATCTCGATGGAAAGTGGGGTGTATAATAAGATAAGTTTCAATTAATTTTGTTTAAAAATTTAAAGTAAAATCGAACTAATTTGAAGTACATCTATTTAAAATAGTCAAATAAATAGGCTTCTGAAAAGTAAGGGTAATTTAATTTCTCACTAAGCGTTTTGTATCGCATTCTAATTTGATTTTTTTCTGACGCTAACTTGGAGTCCTCATACATGTAAATCAAATATATTAGTTTAATAAACTCCTCATAACTGTAACGGCATTCATTCAAACTAAAATGATTAAAATTTTTAAGTGCTTCAGCTTTGTTGTCACTTAGTTTGTAATAAAATGCACTCATCAAATAAAATGAGTTTAGGTGATGCTTCTGATGCAATAATTTTATTGTCAGATCTGATTTTTCAACTAAAAACTGCATAACTTTTATGTTTTTTGTCAGTATAGCTGTGGTAAACAGTTCATATGAGTAATCTGTTGAATTTTTTCTTATTGAATGGACTTTGTAGTAATTGGTTAAAATACTTGTTACATTGGGAGTATTGGGAGTTAAAAATTTTAATGCTAGTAAACGGCTGCATAGTATAGGGTGTAAGTCTTTGCGGTAAATTAAATCCTTGTCCAGTACTTTTATTTTCTTATTATTTAGAAAATTTTTAAACTGTAACACTGCATTATTAAATAGTTCAATTTCTTCAGATGTATTGATGCGTTTCAACGAGCTTGCCCATTTCCCATAGTAAGAATTTAAACTTGAGTAATCTACAAAAGTTAAATAGATGCAATTCAAAAAATTGATGTTTTTAATCAATATTTTGTGAACTCGATTTTCTTTTCGAAGAATGAGTCCGACAGAATTTCCTACATAAAGTAACTCTGAATAGCTAAAATTTGAATAATGCAGTTCCTTTAGGTTAAAGATCGCATTAATCAATGAATACTTTTTTTTATAAAACAACTCTCTTAAAAGCAAGGTAATAAAATCAACAAAATCTTCAGCGCTTCTTTTGGTTCTTTTTACAAGTTCTAAAATTTCAGCCTCATTGTCGTCGTATAAAGATTTGTAAGTAATTTGAAATAATTTTGTTTTTTCCTTAAAACTATAGTTTTGTGAAAAATGAAAATAGTTGTTATAGCCAACAAATTGTGCCAATGTGTTCAGCGTTTTAGTGTTTGGTTTAGTATAAGGAACTAATTCGTACATCCTGCGCAGTGTGTTATAGCTAATTTCAACATCTAGCAATTCCAAAATTGTATTTGAAATCATTTCACAGTCCCCTCGATTTTCTACTTTTTTTCCAAATTTAGCTTCAACTTCTTTTTTTAGTTCAATAATCATACTAATTTTATGTATCATTTATGTATCAAATGTACAATTGTTTTTTAATAAATTTGAGAATATCCGTTTTTTTAGTTTAACAATTTATTGTAGACTACAATGAGCGACTTAAGGATTTAAAAGTACTTACATAACATTACGTTCTTTTATCAATCAACACGAACATATTCAAATGACATAGAGAAACAAGTTAAAAACAACAATAAAATAAAATAAAATGGCAAGAGATTATACAAAGTACACAGTAAAAGGAGTAGGTGAAAAATTAAACAAAAGACAGCTTGTTTTTGAAATAGTTAAAAATTGGGCTGCAAAGAAAAAACCATCTTTAAAAGTGATGACCAATACTTTTAAAGATGAAATACAAGGCGGCAAAGGTTTTATAAGAAAAAATGCAGAGGTAAAAGATCCAAATCGCTTTAATATGCAAGAGCCTTTACGTATTAAAAATGGTACTAAAGTGGTGGTCTCTAACCAATGGGGTACAAAAAATATTGCAAATTTTTTAGAGTTAGCGAAAAAACTAGGCTACAAAGTCGAAGCTTTAGAAGCCGAAGCAACTAAAAAAGAAGCTGCACCAGCAATTAGCCCCTTAACAAAAGAACAAATTGCAGAATATAAAGAGCGCATAAAAGATGATGTTGATGGCAATTATGATGATAACTCGTACTATGCTCTCAGAATCCATGATGATTTGGTGGAAGACGGAGATATTGCTTGGGCAGATACTATAATACAAAATGTTGTTGAAGCATGCAAGGATTTTAGATCTATAGAAACTGTATGCGAAAAATTACTGGAGCGTGAAGAAATGGATAGGTTTTGGTCAATGGTAGCAAAAGCAGAAGCGATGGCAGAGGATTCAAGTGACTTAATTTCATTAGCGGACGTAGTCGAAGAGTCTGACAGTACCAAAAGCGAGGCACTTCTAAAAAAGGCCGAAGATAAAGCAGAATCCGTAGGAAACTTAATAAATATAGCTGAAAAGGTTGAAGACAATAATAAAGATTGGGCAACAAAAATCTACAAAAAAGCAGAGGGTAAAGCTGACGGTTTGTACGACACTAAATCGTTAGCCGAGGCCGTGAGAAAAATAGATCAGGACTGGTCTGTAAAGATTTACAAAAAATCGGAAGCGCTTTGTGACTATGCTCAAGATTACATACGATTGGCTGAAATAGTATTAGAATTTGATAAAAAATGGACTGTTGAGTTATTAAAGAAAACTGAAGAAAAAGCAGAGAGTTTTTCTGATTTGAGCGAATTAGGTGCTGCTTACGGTAATTCGGATGGATTGGCTAATAAAGAAAAGGCAGCCGAGTATTTTGAAAAAGCATTTCCACTAATAGACGACCAATGGGACAAAGATAATTTATTAGAAGCTGCAAAGGAATGTTTAGGGATGCAACATGCATTTACTCAAAAAATGAGAAAACTTGTCGATGAGGCTAAGCCAAAACTAAAATTAGCTCAGCAGTTTTTCCCATCTTACAACTTAGCCTGGGGTAAAGAAATCACCTTAAACCTTGCTAATGGCCCATCTTGCGATACTATAGAATATTTCAACATTCAACTGAATTTGGAAACCAATGAAGTTGTTGGTCATGTAGAGGCAGATGATGCCTTGCAGCGTTGGTTTGGTGAGTGGGAAGTAGGTATTTATGATGGTTATTATGATCACAAATCGTATGATGGTGTAGTCAGAATTTTTGGAGAAGATGAAAATGGACAGCAATGGTGTATTGTGGGCCACAATGTGTTTGAAGAAGTGGAAGAAGGAGAACTACCAAACGGGGCTACAGGCGAAGAAATTTGGGATGTTTTAGGAAATGGAAAAGCTATTTTTGAATTATACCAATATATCAAAATAAATGGAGAGTAGCATTTTATAAAAATATAACAACTAATAAGCATGGCAAGAGATTATACAAAGTACACAGTAAAAGGTTTGGGAGAAAATCTTAACAAAAGACAACTAGTTTTTGAAATTGTAAAAGATTGGGCAAGCAAAAACAACCCCTCTTTAGAAGATTTCCAAGCTGCATTTCCAGATGATGTTCAAGGTGGTAAAGGATTTATAGCAAAACAATCTGAGGTGAAAGATGCCAAACGTTTTAACATGCAAGAACCATTGACCATTAAAAATGGTATGCACGTGGTTGTATCTAATCAATGGGGTGTTAAAAATATTGATGCCTTTTTAAGCTTAGTCAATGGCTTAGGATACAATGTAATAAAGGGAGCTGATAAAGCAAATGATATTAAATTTACAACGGAACAAATCAACAAAATTGCTAATGCAACTTGGTTCTATGAAATAGATACAGTTCTAGTGGAAGCTCTAGGGCTTGAACCTTACACACCGATACCTTCATTGGAAATAGAACCGTTTCTGGAAGAATTGGTAGAAAACAGATCTTTTAGCGGCATAGAAACAAAGTTGCCTTATTATGATATCACTCGAACCGTCCACAAAATTTATGGCAATCTTTCCTATTTGTCGTGTTATGGTGAAGAAGGTAAAGGCGATAAAACCAATATTGAATACTCAAATATTTGGGCTGATTTACTGAAAAAATTAGAAACCAAAGCCACAAATGCTGATGAGTATTGGGCATTAGGCGAATCATCACTGGAGAAGTTTTCGCCTTTTGAGGACAAAGACGAAATGGAGGCTTTTGCTCATTTGGTTTATGAAAAAGCAATTGATTTAGATTCGGACATTAGTTGTCTTACTGTGATGGTAAATCGTCTTGAATCAGAGTATTACACTAACACAGAATTATTAAAAAAATTAGGTGTTAAAGTATTAAGTTTAGCCGAGTCGTTTCAAGATTATGCCTCAATTTGTTTTAATGATAATGAAGAAAATCTTTTTCCAGAAGAAGTTTTTAATCAAGCGCTCGATAAGGTTATTGAATTAAAAGAACAGGCTCCAGAAGATGAACTAGAAAATCTGATTTTGCTTTTGGCAGATGATGAAGATTTACATGACAAAATAAAGCAGTTAGACCCTAATTTCACACCGCCAACTTATTAAAATAGAGTTCCCATTAAATATCAATCATTAAAATGAAAAATTTGAATAAAAAAGGACAAACAAAATATCGTATTAATGATGAGCAACTTTTAAAAGATGTTCTGTTCCATGATTATCAAATCATAAAAAAAATGCGAGCCCCTGATGGTAACAAAATTAAAATGCTTTCCACTTTATTTTCAATAAACCCAAACTGTTGGAGAGTTGTAGGCATCACACCAGCTGCTCTAGAAATTTTTGCAGAAAACAAATACAAAAAGGTGCCCAGAATGGGGATAAATCGCTCTCATATCAAACAGAGACATTCTTTTTACCAAAGCTTATTAGACTCGGAAATATCCAATAAACATGAATTTTGGGAAAAATATTACAATAATGATATGACAGTACTTGCAACTTCATCAGAAAATATGAAGAATGATTCTTCCATATTAGACAAATCTATACATGTTCCTAATGATCATAGAGATCTTTTTAGAACCTCTGGTTATGCATGGAAACATAAGGAAGAGGAAGAAGTTTTTTTAAAAGAAATTCACTTTAAGTTCAAAAATAAAGAACCATTGAAGCTGCTTAATCAGAGGGAAATAAACTAGATAAGATTATAATAATTTGAAATTACTCTATATAGATTTAGATGGTGTGGTGGCAGATTTTGTATCAGCCATGAACTCCCATCCGTCAAGGAACCAACCACCATATGATTTAGACCCAGACACCATTCCAGGTCTTTTTAGAAATTTAGAGCCTATAAAAGATGCCATAGCATCCGTGAATAAGTTACTCAATTCAGATAAATATGAAGTTTATATTCTGAGTACAGCCCCTTGGAATAATCCGTCTGCATGGACTGACAAACGTCTATGGATAGAAGAGCAATTTGGCGATAAAATAAACAGAAAACTTATCCTAACACACCGAAAGGATTTAGTTAAAGGAGATATTTTAATTGATGACAGACCCAATAATGGCGCCAAGGATTTTGAAGGTCAGTGGCTTCAGTATGGCTCCGAAATATATCCGGATTGGAATTCTATTTTAAAATATTTATTATAAAATTTCCATTCAAATTGAAGCCGTATATTTGAGTATTCCTTTTTTTGCAACCAATTAACAATATGAAAGCACTCTCAAAATCACGATTTAAACAAGGATTAGAATGTCCTAATAAACTCTTTTTTTCAAACAGTAAAGAAGTGTATCACAATATAAAAAATGAAGATCCCTTTTTACAAGCCTTAGCCAGTGGTGGCTTTCAAGTGGAAGAGTATGCCCGTTTACAGTATCCAGGAGGAGTTTTAGTAGATGCACCCTATGAAGACAATGACTATCAAGATTTGGCAGATCAAACATCTAAGCATTTAAAACGAGAAAATGTAGTCATTTATGAGGCTGCTTTTTATGTTGATGATTTATTTATTCGAACGGATGTACTGGTGAAAAAGGGAGCTGATATTCAACTGATTGAAGTCAAAGCAAAATCAATAGATCCAAATAACGACTATAATTTCATAGGCAGTAAAAAAAAGTTAGTAAGCAGTTGGAAACCGTATCTTTTTGATTTAGCATTTCAAACACACGTCGCTAAACTCTGTTTGCCAAATTTTAAAGTCACCCCTTTTTTGTGTTTGGTCGATAAATCAAAAGTAGCCACCGTAGAAGGGCTCAATCAGTTTTTTAGAGTTAAACAAACAACCGATAAACGAACAGGAGTCGATGCTTTAGTAGATGATAAGCGTCAGTTAGGTGAAAACTTGTTACACCAAGAAGATTTATCTGATATCGTTTCAAAGATTCACTCGGGTGAATATTCCTATTATGATAATTTAAATTTTCACGAAGCCATTGATTTGTTAAGAGATGTTCGCTTAAAAGATTATTACCCAAATTGGCCTGCACAATTTTCAGCTTGTAAAAATTGTGAATTTAAAAAAGACCATTCCGAAACTGCTGAACAAAAAAAATCCGGTTTTGATCATTGTTTTAAAACACAATTTCAATGGACAGAAACCGATTTTAAGACCCCTAATATTTTTAATATTTGGGACCTAAAGGATCCAAAATTGATGGAACAAGGTTTGTTATTTAAATCACAACTCACATTAGAAGATATCAAATACAAAGAAGCCCCCGGTAAATTGAGTAGGACCGAACGTCAGTGGTTGCAGATCGAAAAAGAACGCGATAAGGATTTTTCTGAATTTGTTGATAAAGAAGGTTTAAAAGCCGAAATGGATTCTTGGGTATATCCATATCATTTCATTGATTTTGAGACGTCAACAGTACCGCTCCCATTTCATACTGGTCGCAGACCTTATGAGCAGATAGCCTTTCAGTTTTCACACCATATTTACCACGAAGATGGACGTATTGAGCATGCCAACGAATACATCAATACCGTCCAAGGTGAGTTTCCTAATTTTATATTTGCTCAACATCTTTTAGATGCATTAGTTCATGATGAAGGCACTATTTTTAAGTATTCAACACACGAAAATACCATTCTAAATGCCATCAGAGACCAGCTCAAATCCAGTAACTATCCATTCAAAAATGAGCTTGTTTCCTTTATAGAATCTATAAGTCATCCAAAAGACAAACACCCTGATCCATGGAAAGTTCCAACGCGACTTTCTGGAAATGGAACTCGAGATATGGTTGATCTTTGTGCTGTCATTAAAAAGTACTACTATAATCCTCATACCAACGGTTCAAATTCGATTAAAAAAGTGCTTCCGGCAGTTTTAAAATCAAGCCAATTTGTTCAAAATAAATACAGTAAATCTATTGAAACAATTGGAGTAGGGAGTAAGAACTTTCCTTCAAATCACACTTGGTTAGAAGAAGAAAATGGCGAAATACTCAGTCCATACAATTTGTTACGTCCATTGTTTGAGAACTTCAGTGAAGCTGAAATTGCTAACACCTTATCAGAAATGTATAACATTAATGATGGGGGTGCCGCCTTAACAGCCTATGGGAAAATTCAATATACGGATATGACCAAAGAGGAAAGGCAGGAAATCTCAAAAGCACTGAAACGCTATTGTGAACTGGACACCTTGGCAATGGTCATGATCTATGAACACCTAAAATCTTTAGTGTAATGAATTTAGATATTGAATTACCCGAATTTATTACACCATTAATGAAAAAATGGTTAATTCAATATAAATTAGACTTTCTAACTAGCTTGACATCTATCGGTCTTTTTCATTGGGATTATTCTCCAAACAAACGTAAACCAGAAAAACCCCGAAGAATTCCAAGGTTAGATGCGAGATTTGAATTTAAAGATTCAAGTTTTAAAAATTCAATTTATTTTTTTGAAATAGATTCTAAAACATTGCATGTCTTTGAGTCTTCTGGTATTGATTTAGGAGGTCTAAACATTGCACATGAATACCTTTTACAAGAAAGCGAGTTTGTTCAAACAAAAGTTTTGATAAAAATGATACGGTAGCCAAAAAGAATTGAGCTAGGATGTATATCTTTTTCAAATGAATTTTAGAATACAAACGCTAAAGGACTCATAGAATTATCACGAAAAGTATTCTAAAAAATACGATGTACTAAAAAAGTTCTTGTACATATTTTTATTTGCTTTGGTGTATGCCTCTAACTGTGATTTTTTACCAGTGCTGTAATAATGATATTTAAAAATGTAAACATACTGCTGAAATAACTTCTCATAGGAGCGGTTAAAATTATTAAAAGAAATGGACCCAAGCCAAATCTCACAGCTATTTCTGTCTTCAATTTTGCAGTAATAGAGTAAATTCATCAATACAAAGTTTTCATAGTGCTCAAACTTATAAAAGGATTTGGAAGTAGAAAACTCTCTTAAATTATCGATAATCCATTTCATGACCCCAAAATTTTTAGTAACAATACTATTAAAAATGATTTCAAAAAAGTAATCAATATTTGTTTGCGTTTTTAGTTGATTTTTTAGCGAATAATCTTCAAGAATTTTCAGATGGTCAACCTCAGGATGAAATAATTCTTGAGCTACAATTCTACTTTTCAAAATAGGATGAAATTGTTTTTGATCTGTAAGAACAAAGAAGTTTTTTTTTGGATTGTTATTTAAGTAGATGTTTAAATTTAAAACTCCTTCGCAGAATACCTTGATTTCACTGTCTTTAGAGTTTTTGTAAATGAACCTTATGAGTTGACTGTAATATCCTTCAAGGTTTTCATAATCGACATAGATCAGTGTCACAATATTTTGAAAATTTCTATTCAAAATAAGTTGTTGTTCGCTTTTTTGATTGAGATCTATATGATGACACAAAGGACCTATACAAGTTCCTAAATAAATAATATCCTCGAATATAAATTCGGAAGGATTCATTTCTTTTAAACTGAAAACTTTAGATAATAGCTTATAGTTTTTTGTTAAAATTAACTCTCTAACAAGGTGTACAAATTTCAATAAGAAAGAGCGCCCATGATGCAAATGATCTGTTACATAATTTAAAACGCGTTCATCATTATTTTTTTGTAATAATTTGAAAAATTTAAAATCCGATTCCCATTTATTTTTATAACTGTAGTTGATTATAAAATCGTTGTAGTTCTCATAACCATTTAACTTGGATAAAGTATCTAAGGTGTGATTGCTTGGTTTTACGGACTTCACAACTCCAAAAAACCGTCTTATGGTATTGTAGTTCAATTCAATACCCGTTTCAATGGATATGATTTCACTCAGTCGCTTTGAATTATTATAGTTATTTATTTTGAAGCCAACCTTTTTGTGTGTGATTGTTTTTAAAATAGTTATCATAAATCAAATGTACAATATATGTACATTATTTTTTATGACTTAAACATATATCTACATAAAAAACATACGATACATCAAATAGAGTCTTTAATTTTTCCTTTTTTGTGCTGTTGGAGCCAGCCAAACTGTTTCGCAATAAATTAGAGGCACGGCTGGTGCAAATAGTAGCGGGTTCTTCCAATGGAATTGGAATGGATTAAATGCATTTACGGACGATAAGAAACCGTTTATATACAACGGAGATCCTTACATATTATATAAAATACAGTTGGGAATCAATACGATTCCTCTAACTGTAGGAATTAAATAAAATATAAAAATGAAAAAATATACAGTATTAAGCCTACTTACAGTTCTATCCTCATTACAGCTAGCAGCCCAATCAAAAACCTTTAATTATCAGACGTGTGTTCGTAACAGCTCTAGCGAGCTGATTGTAAATAAAGACTTTCATTTTTAGTTTACAATCACACTCGTAGAGATCTTACTATAACCAACTGATAAACTTCAATTAGTTACACTATCAAATTATTGAATTATTAATTTCTTAGTCACCATTCTTTCTCCTAATGAAAGCTTCATGTGATAGATACCACTAGCAATAGCACTATTTAGTTGTATTGTATTCTCGCCTTTTTGTTGAAGGTATGAACTGTGCACCAACTGTCCTATAGAATTATATATTGAGAATAGTGTTTCTTTTGTTAGGTTAGGTAAGTTTATAGTAAAATTACCATTTTTGGATGGGTTTGGATAAACAGAAAATGTTAATTCTGAAGTTTCCACATTTCCAAAAGTGCTGGAATTAAGAAAATAAACACCATAATCTTCGATTTGAGCTAAATTTTGATTTGGTTGATAACAAGGATTATTGCTGGTAGTATATATTTGAACACTCAATCTAGCTCTAAGCAGCTCATTTTCTACAACAGCAATACTGGGGGTAGTTATTGAAAACGATAAATCTGTGCCACTGTATGCAATTTCATTGGCATCAGTAAAATCCCCATCGTTGTTATAGTCAATAAACAATACATTATAACTTGTTTCACTGGCTTGATAAAGATGTGAAATAATTACATCATATGTGGTGTCCAATTCAAGAATTGTATTATCAGTGCAAGTGTAGTCTTGGTAGTACCCTCCATCAGTTCTAGAACCTCCAGAACTTTTTCTTATCGTATTTAATTGAAAATAAGTTGATCCCACATCATTACCATTTTGAGGGTCTGCTCCTGAGGGACTACAAACAGCAGCGATTGAGCTACTTGAAACGATAATGTTTTTAGTTGTAGTATCAGGACCATTTGTGTTATTGGCCGTTAGAGATACTGATTTCTGTCCAGATGAAGAAAAAGTAACCAAAGGATTTGTTTCTGTTGAAGTTGAAGGGGATCCACCTTGGAACGACCAAGTATAGGATGTAGCGTCCCCTAACGAATAATTGTTAAACTCAACTGTATTACCAACACATATGATTTCAGTTGTTTCAAAATCTGCTATGGGTGTTCCAATACTATTACATGTAGAAATATTAGCACCATTAATTTCTGTTTCAAACTCATTCAAGGTGTACTGCGGGTTCCAACTGTATGCACCATTATATAAGCCATCTCCATAATCCATAAAACCTCCAGTAGTTCCTTCTCCTAAGTCAAAAGAGTGGTCCATCCCAAAATTGTGTCCCAATTCATGAATAAAAGTCAACCATGTAGCGTCCATAATATTACTCACTCCATACTTATAAACATTACTTCCGACCACTCCTACGTACGCTAAACCAACGGTTCCTGGAGGTGGAAAATGATTTGTAATATTATGGGCGAGATCATAATCTATACTTCCAAAACCACCATTATTTCCCCAATCACGAAAATTTTCTAATTGTTCATTAATAGTACAGTTTGTACAATCTACTGAATATGGATCCGTTGCAGTTGAAGTTGAAATATATTGTCCCACAAGTACAAGCTCTACATTCGTGTCAAACTCAAAATCTTTAAAATAAGGTACAACAGTATTCATTAGTGCGATGTTATAAACTTCCATGCTTGATGCAGAACTTCCTGTAGCTGAAACTGCACTCTCATCCGAAGCCAATACGATTTCAACTCTGAAACAATCTCCTACATCACGGCTTCTGGAATTATTTTTAAGAGTATCTTTTATTTTTTGCAATTTAGTAACACCACAGTTTGTTGAAGCGTCTAAAATAAGATCCTCAGTTTCGTAAACAACAAAGATGTTTCTGTTTTCTTCTCCAGTTATATATTGTAAAGGTTCTATGAAATATTCTTTAGTGTTGGTTGAAATTATTCCGTGAATAATATCATTAGTAATTGTTAATCTTATAGTGCTGTTAGGCTCATTGGTTACATTTCCTTCAAAGGTTATGTGTTTGATTTCATCACTGACTGATTTTCCAGATTCAGAAGCTATGATTGTTTTATAGTCTTCTGATAATAAGTTGTTTTTTCTTAAAACAATATCCAAACTTTCAATTCCTGGAAACTCAAGGTTTAAGAGTAATTCGTTCTTTAAATTTGCTTGAGCATATCTGTTTAGTGATTCAGTATCAATTGTGAATAATGAATATTCTTCAAAGTTCGCAGAAAGATTTTTCTCCGATTCTTTATTTACACTCACTGCTTTAATTTCAAAAACACTTGAGTTTTTTTGCTGGGCATTTGAAGCTAAATTAATACTAAATACAAGTATTAAAATCAGACTTTTTTTAATTAATTTATTGTTTTTCATGGGTTTTTATTTTTAATTTAATAATCTTTTTTTATTTAAGTTTTTTAATTTTTGGTTCAATCTATCGTTTTAATGAAAAGTGTGCTCTTAGTTCTTTAGGGTTGGCTGTCGTAGGGTCTATATAATTTAATGTAAACCAATAATCGCTAGAAGGTAATAGTGCCCCATTATAAGTTCCATCCCATCCTGTTCCAGAGGGATAGATTTCTTTGATCAGTTTTCCTAAACGGTCAAAAATGTAAATTTTTGCATCTACTTGGTTAGAAACGCTCATGATATTCCAAGTGTCATGATACCCATCACCATTTGGTGTAAAGTATAAAGGATAGTCAATGACATATACGAAAGCATTGGCTTCCCCACATCCGTTGATATCACGAACCGTGACCATGTGTTCTCCCGGTGTCACATCAATAAAAGTTCCAGAGTCTCCCCATGGTCCTTGATCTAGGCTGTACTCAAATTGTCCTTGCCCAGTTGCAACCGTTTCTATGACATGTGTATTTGCAAAAGCAGCTGTAGTTACTTGTGCCGTAACTTCTGGAGGGGTGCTTTCGATTACCGTAAAAGCTACAATTGGTGCGGCACATTCCGTTATTAAAGTATCATCAAAGACTTCAAGAGTGTAGTCTCCACCCTGAACAGGAGCATAGCTAGAGTTTGTTCCTACAATAGTACCACTAGCATCTCTCCAAACAAATGTATAATCCACATCCGATAATCCAGTATCAATCACTAAAGGTGCTAAAACTTCTGAGCCATTTAAATCAACACACAATATATACTCCTCTTCGATTTCTACGACCGGTAAAGGATTCACTTCTAAAGTGACCGTTGCAGTCTCAAAACATATTGAGCTATCAACCAAGGCTCCCGAACTGTCCGCAATAAGTGTGTCATTATCAACACGAGCAATGATACTCTGCGGGTTAATACTGTTTTCAAATAAAGTTGGCAACGCATTAATATCAAGATCAGCATCGGACTGATTGGCATAATATCGAACCGTATAGTTTGTAGGGTCTTGACCGTTTAACACAAAAACATCTTGCGTCGATAGATCAAATTGTACCCTGTCATTTGTTGAATTCCCATCTGTTTCTACATTGTCATCACACAAGACATAAGCTTCTACTGGCGAGCTTGCGAGTGCAGCTTCATGAACAGCTAAATTAAATTGTACCGTTGTATTTCTACACTCTGTAACTGAGTTTTCTACACTCACATAAATTGTCTGAGGGTCACTACTATTGGTATACGGACTGCCTAGGAAGTTAATCCCTAAAGCAGCATCGGCCAAACTTGTATGATAGGTGACTTTAAATAAAGTAGGGTCTTGTCCTCCAAGGATTAAACTGCTTTGAGTCTCTAAATCAAAATCAAAAACATCATCGGTATTAAGTTCACAAGCAATGAGGTCATCTACAACGATTGCATTTGGTATTGGATTCACAATCAAATCAAAATCGACAACGGTATAACAATCCGTTAAATCATTAGTGACACGGACATATATGGTCTGTACAGGCGTTTCTGTATTTGTGTAGTTGGTTGGATTTGGTATGGCATTGACCCCATTCAGTGCATCATCTAAAGTTTCGTGATAGGTTGGTGATACATTCAATTCGCCATTGATAATAAGGGTTTCGTAGGTTTTTAAATCAAAAACCTCTAAACCATCGCCACTGTTCGTATCATCACACGCAATTAAGTTGTCAGGATTCAGATTCGGTGTGGGATTCGGGAGTACACGAATGGTTAAGGTAGTTAGGTCGTAACAACCAGTATCCAAATCTGTCACACGTATGTGTACTGTTTGTGGATTTGCTGCTGCAGTTCCAATAGCAGTGTTGGTGTAAGCTGTTGGGTCTGCAATGGCATTCGTCGCATCTTCAGCATCCAAAAGCGTTGTGTAATACACCACTTCTAGACTTCCATCTCCGTCCGTAATTTCTAAATTCTTTTCAGTCAAATCAAATGTAGTTTGCTGATCGGCAACGGCATCGTCACAAAGTTCTAGTGGAGTCGCTTGAACCATAACGGGCAGAGGGTTTACGATGATTGGGAGCGCTATTGATTTAAAACACTCGGTAGCTATATTTTCTACACGCACAAAAATTGTTTGTGCTGTAGGACTCGTGTTTGTGTATGTGAGAGGCGTATTAAATGGATTAGATTTTAATTCTGCGTTTGCAAACGTTTCATAGAACGTAACTTCAAAATCTAAAGGGTTTAAACCGTTAAGAATTTGATCATTGGCAAGCGATAGGTCAAATAATGCAATCCCGTCCGTATCGTCATCACAAACTTCCAAAGGTTCGGGGTTAAGCTCTATTTGTGGAACATCATTAATAATCAGTTGAAAATTTAAATACGTATAGCAGGCTGTTGTTATTGTAGTGTCTTCAACACGTACAAAGATGGTTTGTCGGTACGCTACAATATTAGAGTAATCACCTACAATGGCATTCACATTATTGAGGGCTTCTGCCTCCGTTTCATGGTAACTAATAATTAGGTTTGATAAAGTCCCTGTAATTTCGGCATCAAGTTCAGTTAAATCAAATATGCCAAAGCCATCGGCATCTTCGTCACAGAACTCAAAATCAATTGGAGTGGTCGCATTTGGAGGGCTTACAACGACTAAATCAAAGGGAGTTGTAGAATAACATCCAGTAATTGCAGTTAGATCATTTTCAATTCTTACAAAAATAGTTTGTAGGTCTGGAATCACAGTTGTGTACAGTGCATCCAAAGGATTGTCTCCAGAATTCGCATCCTCTTGAGAAAAGTGATAGCTTACGACATTATCAGCAATTCCAGCTCTTATGAGTTCTGTTTGAACAGAAATATCAAGCGTTGTAAGCCCATCTAAAACCCCATCATCATCACAAACAATTAAAGGAATTGGAACACCAAATACAGGTCTGGGTTCTACCGTTAAAGTGAAATTCACGTTTGAAATAAAACAAGCCGTTACCAAAGGGTCGTTGTTCTGAACTTCTTCACGAACAAAGAGTGTGATCTCGTCAAAAATTGTGTAAGGACTTATCAAGGCATTTGCCCCCGTATCCGAATCTTCTTGAGTGGTATGGTAGGTAATTATAACTTCATCAGCATCTTGAGTTCCAAGAACTGTAGGGTTATAATCAGAAAGGTCTATGGTAATAGACCCGGGGGTGTAGGTACAGAGAATTTCATCTGGAACCTCGTTATAATCTGGAACCGGTAAGACTTGTAATTGGATTGAATTGATTCCAAAACAATCGTTGCCTCTTTCGACTCTTATGTATAATGTTTGATCATCAGGAACCTCACTTGTATATTGGTCTGGTAATTGATTCAACTCTAACAACGCATCAATCTCACTCTTATAATAGGCAATTGTCAATTGATTAGGATCTGTAATGTCATTGTTTGGATTGGCTACAATTAAGGATAGGATATAGTCGTTAGCATTGCTAAGCGTGAATAAGCCAAGCCCATCATAATCGTTGCCATTCATCTCACTGTTGTCACACACAATTAAACCAGCATCCTCGGGGATAGGATTAAAGATGGTTTCTAGATAGAAAAATGAGCTCGTATAACAAGTTGTTGCTATATTTTCTACACGTACAAAGATTGTTTGCAAAGGGGTTTGGTTCACATAAGACGTTGGATCAGAAATAGCATTTGTTCCCGCATCTAAGTCTGCTTGAAATAGGTGAAAGGTCAGTGCATAATTTGTTGGATCATCACCCACCACAAGGTTCTCTGCTGCTTCTTCTAAGTTGTAAATAGAAATTCCATCCTGAATATCGTCTATATCACACTGTACTAGTGGAACATCTACCACAACATTTGGGAGCGGATCTACACCAATAGTATAAGATCCAATGGATCTACACTCCGTTGATATATTACTCACCATTAATACATATAGCATTTGAGTTGTTGAGGTATTAGTATATAATCCCACAATTGGGTTGGTCTCATTTTCTGCATCAATCTCGGTTTCATAGTGTGTAATGGTTACATCTTGTCCATTAGCGATACTTCCATTCAGAGATGTCAGGTCAAATGTTTCTACCAAGTCCCCAGAATTTGTGTAATCACATTGGTAATATTCAAAATCTAAAGGCAGTACCGGCGTATCAAAAACTTCAATTCCAAAACTAGTTGTATCAAAACAACTTGTATTGTTCACATTCTCAATCCGTACAAACACCGTTTCTTGTGTCAACGTATTTGTGTAAGGATTAGGATACGCATTCGTATTGTCCTGAGCATCTAACAGAGTAGGGTGGTAAGAAACAGCAAAATCAGCCCCTTGAGCATCCAACACATCAGGCGTCACATCCGTATTAAAATCAAAAGAAGAAACCCCATCATTATTATCATCACAAATACTAATATCTGCCACAGGATTTGCTGTTGGAGTCGTATTTACAATCACATTAAACTCTTGAGTCACAAAACAATCCGTATTGTTACTGTTTTCAATTCGTACAAAAAGCGCTTGATTAAAAGGCGTTGTATTATAATATGTGAGCGGCAACCCATTGTCACCAGCCGTCGCATCAGCAGCACTTAAATGATAAGACACACTAAACAAATCAGCATCTTGAGTTCCCATTACAACAGGGCTTAAAGCGGATAAATCTGTATCTGTTTGTCCATTGGTAAGCTCCCCATCCGCACCATCATCACAATTTTGTAAATCATTAAAAGCAGCAATCACCGGCGTATCAAAAACTTCAATTCCAAAACTAGTTGTATCAAAACAACTTGTATTGTTCACATTCTCAATCCGCACAAACACCGTTTCTTGTGTCAACGTATTTGTGTAAGGATTAGGATACGCATTCGTATTGTCCTGAGCATCTAACAGAGTAGGGTGGTAAGAAACAGCAAAATCAGCCCCTTGAGCATCCAACACATCAGGCGTCACATCCGTATTAAAATCAAAAGAAGAAACCCCATCATTATTATCATCACAAATACTAATATCTGCCACAGGATTTGCTGTTGGAGTCTCAAAAATAGTCACCAAAGTTTCAAAAGTTTGACTTTCAGTTGTTGTTGTTATGGTTACGCTAACAGTATATTGCCCCGGAGTATTGTAGATATGCGATGGATTTAATTCAGTAGAGGTTTCAGAATCCCCAAAATCCCATTCCAAGCTAACGATTGTTTCAGATGTTGATAGTGAAAACTGAGTGTTGGAACCAGAACAATCGTTTACGTAGCTAATGTTAGCAACTAAAAACGATTGTATAAAGGGCGGAAGTCCATAACCTGCTTGTGTTCCTGGAGACAACTGCTGCCCCCCTTCTACATAGTTTGAAGCAGCCCCAGCTTCGTTGGGGTCATTGATAACATCTAGCGCAGTAGGATTATTTTGTACAGCTACATATATTTTTCCATTAGGTCCAAGTTGCATGGCGCCCATACCCCCCCCAATAACATTAACATAAATAAATTCAGCAGAATTAGGCACATCAGTTGCTGTTAAATCTATCTGTTGTATCCCTGTATTACTAGAAAAATAAACTTTCTCTGAATTTTGTGAAAATGCGACGCCGTAAAAACGATCGTTTGAAAGTACTTCCATCGCTCCAGTTACTTGCCCTGTTTCTTTATTAAAATCGTAAATCCATGCAGAGCCGTTATTGGCAAATTCACCTTCTTGAGTTCCATTTTGGTTATGTGCTATCGCTATTTTTTCACCATTGGGAGAAGACTTTACATAGCCAATGGCATTTCGTCTGTACCCTTCAATACCGATAGAAGGAGTTACATTTGAAATAGATGGACTTGGGTTTACTCCATCTGAATCTACTCGAAAAGCGTAAAAAGAACTTATAAAATGTGTTAAAACCCAATACGATTGTCCGTCAGCATGTTCAACAGCTGTTATTTTTTCTCCACATTTATATTTTATCTGTTCAGCATTATTTTGGTCATAAGTTAAAAGTTGTATGTTTTTTTCTACTATATCAATATCCCCCATTCCATTGTTAAGCGTCATGTCAACCAACGAATAGTTGAGACCGTTATTGAACCCATCATCACCTTCAGGAACAGAGGTAAAAGAATCATTGTATTCGGTGGTAGAGAATCCATTGAAATCTGCGGGACCTTGCTCAGGAAAAGCCCACGCATTTTGATGGTGTGGCTCATCTACTGTGAAAACATAATACTTGTCTAAATCTCCAGGCTTAGGAATAATCACTGCTGAGCTTGTACTTGAAGGGTCTCCTAAGAGCCCTGATCCAAAATAATAATTTGCATTAGGCATGAGAACGTGGTTGGCATCCCATACGTCGCGCCCATCGGTGTAAAATTTTAGGTTTCCATTTGGATCAGAAATAGAGGAGCATCCTTCAAATGTAGCAATTGTGTTTTGAGCAGCGGCAGTTGGAGTTACAGTGTTGTTCACGTTGTCAAAAACAAGTCCGGCGCCATATCCAAAAAACCAATTATTTGCTTCTCCTTGAGAGTATATAGTATTGCTGATTAGCAAAAAAAAGATTGCTAGTATTATATTCTTTATCATGTCAAAAATTATGCGCTACAAAATACATTATTTTACAATATTTTGTTTATTTAATTATGTTAAAAATTAAACAAAGTATGAAAATCCATTAAGTTATGGGAGTACAAATAAAACAAGCATTTACAACAAAATTTGTTATGCTATTTTAGAGGTTGTATTAAAGTTAAGCCTCTTAAATTGTAGGATAGGGTAAGAAAACTATAATTTTAAAGAGTAGAATCTAATAAAAGTCCATGTTCTCTAGAAAAGAGATAACCGCCTCTAAACTTTGATTGGGGCTCTCCTCCATAGGAACATGTCCTACGTTTTTTAAGACAACAAAGGTGTTGTTGGGTAAATCTTTATGAAATAATTTGGCGTTTTCAACAGGGATAAGCAAATCCTGTTCGCCCCATAAAATGAGCGTTGGTTGAAGGATGCTTGGAATCTGTTTATAAGCATCTGAGTTGTTTTGAATCGAAAGTCGATCTACAAAAGCCTGTCGGTTTCCAGGTCGAAGGGTCAACTCAAAGTACCGATCTGTGAGTTCATCTGTTACCTTTCTTTTATCAGCATAAACGTTTTCAATACTAGATTGTGCAACGAATTTGGGTGTAATGTATTTGAATAGATTTTTTATCAGAGGAATTTTTGCGATCCTAAAAGCCAATGGTAAGCTCTTGGCTTTGTACGGATACCCAGCGGCATCAATTAAGATCATTTTTTCCACCATGTTAGGATAGTTTGCAGTAAATCTCCAAGCGATATGTCCCCCAAGTGAGTTGCCGCCAATCACACATTTTTTAATTCCTTTTTTATCTAAGAATTGTTTTACAAAAGAGGTGTAATTGCCAACCGAATATATTTTTTTAGGAAAAGGATCGGTAAGGCCATAACCCGGGAGGTCCATTCGAATAACCCTATATTCAGTCTTTAAACTGTCTGTCCAATCATCAAAAGTATGCAGGCTAGAACCAGTCCCATGTATCAGAACAATAGGAACTGAAGTATTTAAATCACCCTCGTCACGGAAATGAACATTTATTCCATCTACAGAAACAAATGAAGAAGGCGCTTTTGCATATTTAGCCTTTAGTTCGTCCAAAGGAATGTCTTTATAACCGAAAAGAAAAGCGACTATAAGAGCCAATATTCCAATACAAAGAAAGGTTGTTTTAAGAATTTTAAACAATTGTTTCATCAAGAAATTTTGATCTCGTTTATAAATTTCAATATAGGTTTAAATTTTACAATATCATACAAGACACTGAATTGAAATTGTACCATATTGGGAAGACTTTAAAAAACCAAACAATCTTAGACGATAAATTAGGTGTTCAGTTTTTATTGAATTGTTTTATAAATTAATTGGGTTTTAAGCTGTTGTTTTAAAATTTTCACTAAATAGTAAACAAAATTAATTGTTAAATTAATTTTATTAACTTTACAATATGAAACCAACTTCACTTATATTTCTAGATATTATCAGGCTGTCAAATATGAATAAATATTATTTTTTTGGACTTTTATTTGTTACGATTTTTTCATGTTCTGGGCCGCAAATTAATGAGGAAATTCCTTATGCCTTGCAAGTGAAAGAGGTTAGAAGCTATTACAAAGCAATAGATATTCGTGATAGATTGGAGGATAAAGGGGTAGGGTCCTACATTATTTCGGAAGATACAGATGATGGTAATTGGTATAGGGTGTTGACTGGTGCCGAAAAATCGATTGATGATGTAAAGGAATATAGAAAATCTTTAGAATCTAAAATTGCTATTAACCAGCTTAAAATTATAAATTATCAAACCATTGAAAAAAATCTTGATTTAGATTTTGAAGATCATTTAAACGAGCGTCAAAGACTTCAGTCAGAAAGACCAAATGTTCCTGAAAAAATATATGATTTAATTAATAAGTTCCCCGATGATAATAATTTTATTGTTAAAAGTTTTTTTGTCACCAATTGCCCAGACTCTTTGGCTAATATGGGAAAATACACAGCTTCTTATGACAATATAAAGCATGATCTTCCAAGAGGAATTTATATGCGGAGTCTCATGAAAAAGTCAACTGCGATCGCAGAAGTTATTTATGAAGATAATCTATTTGGAGATAGAGTGACCTTAGATATTATCAAACTAAAAGATAATTTAGATTTAGGATCTGTAGAACATGAGCCGTTAACCAATTTAGATATTGCTGACTATTTTGCTGAACTGATTTTGGATACAGGGAACTATGCGTTTGAAGACAAGTTAAAAGTTAAGGTATCAGCATTTCAAAAATTACATGGATATAAAGTTACTATTCAGCCAAAGAAAAGTAAGGCTTCTTTGAGGACCTATTTTTGTTTAGTCTCAAAAGATTCTAAATATCTTGTGTTTTCTCAATCTACAGACAAATCAGATGATGAAATTATTGAAATCGTTGAAGATTTGGGAGAGTCTGACGGACTGAGTTCGTATGACGAGTTCTATAATGCTTTTTATACAATCCCTGCCACTTGTAGTGTAGATGATCAATTTATTTCTATTTATTCAAAAAAACTGACCAACGATTATGCTCGTAGAAGAAGGTATGCCAAGTGGTCAAAAAAAATGGTTGGACACTGGCAGACTACGGCTTACTTTAATGGAGAAGAAAATAATTCTTGGGGGGTTTCATTCTTTGATTTATTAGATCAAAGTCATGTTAATCTTATATATAGTAATTTGTACATTGATTCCCAAAAATCTAAAAGAAATTCTGAATTAATTGATGTTTTGGATAACACAGGAGTAATTGATAAAGCAAACTATCCCGATGAATTATCCTTTCCTGGAAACCGCTTTGTTGTTTCGGTTAATAATTTTAATAGAGGGAAGCTAACACGCGAGACAATGCTATCTATTACCAATTGTCTTCAATTAAAATAAAACCATTATAGAGGCAAATCTATTTCTAAAAATGATTTGTTGACACTGTTTATAATTCAAAAAAAATCCCTGAAAATAACTTTTTATTTTCAGGGAAAGTACTTTAGTGTCTCCTAGATTACTATAGGTCTTTTAAATTATATCTAATTTCATAGTATAAAGGCTCTTCATACATTGCAACAACATCCAGCCAAACATAAGTGTCATACCAAGTACTTAGGGATTCTAGGCCTATGTAAGCAAATCCTTTTTTTGGTTTTTTGACCAATCCAACTCTACTTTGTGTGGATAATGCACTGTTGTTTAAATCGTATTTAAAAGCTGATGAATGATCGGTCCCATTGTAACCAATAAACTTTTTAATTTCTTTTTGATTATCAAAAAAGAAAACGTTTAAAGAAAATTCGTCATCTTTTTTAGGTGGAAAAATACTATTAACTATTTCGCGGGTGATACTAGATCCACTACTGTTTGAATCCCACAACGGAAGTCCTAACATATTTATTTTTGTATGACTGGTAGAAACTTTATCAATTAAATTACCATCATTTTTTTGATTGTCTTTTTTCCCTGATATTCTTAGAGTGTAAATAAATTCTACAGTTTTGTTAGGAACTTCGATAGGAGCATATAATTTTGAAACGCCACTAAGATTAAGTTTTTGTGATACTATAAACTTTTTAGGCTCATTATATAATTTTTCAAATTTCAAGGATTTCCCTGTAAAACTTCTTCTGGTTTTCTTTCTCACAATGACTGAATCTCTTACAAGTTTAGTTTTGCTTAGTTTATTTTCAACAGTTGCAGATTTTCTTTGAATATCCAAGTTATAATAGGTGGCTTCATTAAAAGTAATATTAATCGTAAAAGGATTTTTTATTTTAATTTTGTGTGCCCAATTAAACTTGTTAGAATTCGTGAATTTCTTTAAAACGCGTCCGCTTCTTTCTTCAATGAAAACTACTTGTTTGATTTTAGAGTCTGAATCAAAACTAACTGTAATTGAGTCATTTTTAAGTCCAAAAAAAGATTTTGTTATTACACCTTTTTCAGCAAATTCTGATTCTAAAGAAATAATCTTTTCAAATTTCAGATCTTTCAAAGTGATTTTTTTCTCAATTACTGGTTTAATCTCTTGTTCTGGTTCTTTTTTTGAGAGATCACAAGAAACTAAGAGTAAAACAGTACTAAATATTCCTATTTTTAAAGTTTTCAATTTCATTTTGGTTAATTTTTAAGCTTGATAAATTAAGATGGTTATGTATTTTACTGCAAGGTTGTATTAAAATATTATTTTATTAGTCCATGAATAGTCCATGTTAAAACCCCCTTTTTTCCTATGGATATAAGCCATCTAATTTTCTTTTAAAAATTTAACTGTAAGTCAATACATTTTAGAAGCTATAAGAAGGAGAAGAATTATTTTTTTAATTATGTGGGGATTAAGAAAAGTAATTTTTAAGATATGATGTGGTGAAAAAATCGGGGTAAACACTTTTGTTAGATTCTGTGTATTTATTTAGATATGTTTTTTTATCGGCGGAATAAAAATGATATTTAAAAATCAGTTCATACTTATAAAGTAATTTTGAATAGGAAAAAAACATCCTATCAAATGAGAAATTTTTCAATACGATTTCAATTGATTCATGGTCTTTTACTTTTAAAAGGTAAATTAATTTCATGAAAGTGAAATTCTGAAAATGTTCAAATTTATAGAAATACTTATAATTAGTATCGTTATTAACCTTTGATATGATCCATTCCATTACCTCAAAATTTGATGTAATTATACTGGTGAATACAATTTCGAAGAAATATTCTATTTTTAGACCTCGATTTTCATGAAATTTCTCAAAATAAATATTTAGTATATTTATGATATTTTCATTGTTTTCAATAAGATTTTGAGAAATAATTCTACTTTTAAGTATAGGGTGAAATTCATGATTTATTTTCAGCTTATAATACCTTGAAATTGGTTGTTTTTCAAGGTATAAAGATACATTTAGGACTCCTTTACAAAACTCTTTTAAATCAGTTCTTTCAGTAGTATCATATACGTATTTGATGATTTTATTGTAATTACTTTTTGAACCGTCATAACTTACATTGATTGTTATTATTAAATCTTGGAAGTTAGTATTTAAAATTAATTCTTTTACTAAAGAATTATTAATATCCAGCCTTTTTAATAATTTCCCGGCAGACATTCCTATCAAAACAACTTCATCAAATGAAAACATTGTAAATTTCATTTGACTCATGTTGAAAATTTTATTTAGTAATTTAAAATTTTCAACAACTAATAATTCTGTTATTATTTTAGTCAGTCTTAAATAGAACTCATCTTTTTTGTGTAAATTTTCTTTAATCAAACAAATTACAGATTCATCTTCGTCATATTGTAATAAATTTATAATTTTAAATTCTTCATAATATTTATTTCTTAAGTTATAATTAATCAAAAAATCGTTATAGTTCTTAAAATCATTGAACTTAGAAATTGCGTCTAATGTAAATTCACTTGGTTTCACCATTTTAATAATTCCAAATAAACGTCTTAAGGTGTTATAACTGATATAGGAGTCGGTTACGGTTAAAATAATAGCACTCAATCGCTTACAGTCGCTTAATGTGGATATTTCAAATCCTATTTTAGTTTGTGTGATTTCTTTTAATTTTTCGACCATTGTAACGTTAATAGATGCATAGTTATCTAAACTAAAGTACAGTTTTATAAAATTAAATCATGTTGAATAAGCAATTAATTCCGTTATTTATTTTAATCTTTTTGTGGAACATTCTAATAAAAATGAAAAACAAGAATTTTTTGAGTCATTCGATTCGTGTTTTAAATATATTTGGTAAAAAAATACAGTAATGAATAATATAGCGTCTTCTTTTACTTTGCCAAATGGGTCTGTTTTAAAAAATAGAATTGCCAAGTCTGCAATGAGTGAAAATTTTGGCACACGAAATCACGCACCAAGTAAGGGATTAATAAATGCATATCGCGTTTGGGCAAAAGGGAATCCAGGACTGCTCATTACAGGAAATGTGATGGTGGATACTATGGCACTAGGGGAAGCACGTAATGTCGTCGTCGAAGACTACAAACATTTTGAGTTATTAAAAGAATGGGCACAATCTGTGGAAGGAACCGGCGTACATCTTTGGCCACAAATTAATCATCCAGGAAGGCAAGCTTTTGCGGCCATTAATAGGAAAATTGTAGGGCCCTCTGCAGTACCGTTAAAAATGGGCAGTGCCTCTAAGATGTTTAAAGTGCCAACAGCATTGACAGAAGCAGCCATTTGGGACATCATTAAACGCTTTGGAACGACCGCAAGAATTCTAAAAGAAGCTGGGTTTACAGGGTGTCAGATCCATGGAGCTCACGGATACTTAGTCAGTCAATTTTTATCTCCTAATAGCAATATTAGAACAGATCAATGGGGCGGATCTCTGTCTAATAGAGCGCGTTTTGTTTTAGAGATTTATCGTGAAATTCGCCGACAAGTAGGAGCGGAGTACCCAATAGGAATTAAGATTAATTCTGCAGATTTTCAGCGCGGTGGGTTTACAGAAAAAGCGTCTATGGAGGTAATTCGTCTTCTTGGAAATGAAGGGATTGATTTAATTGAAATTTCTGGTGGAACTTATGAAAAGCCCGCAATGATTCAAGGAGATCGTAAAAAAAGTACTATGGAACGTGAAGCCTACTTTTTAGATTATATTAAAAAAGCCCGAAAATTAATTAAAACACCCTTACTACTTACGGGAGGGTTTCGTTCTGTTTCGGTCATGGAGCAGGCTTTGGAAGATGGCCATCTGGACGTTGTTGGTTTGGCAAGACCATTTTGCTTGTATCCGAACTTAGCAAATCAAATTTTTGAGGGATCCATAAAACGTTTTGAAGCACCAATACCCAGAATTGGTGTGAAGTTCTTAGATCAACTTGGTGGGGTAGAATTACCTTGGTATGAGCTTCAAATTCAGCGCATCGGAAAAGGAAAAGCGCCTAAAACCAATCTGCCAGGGATTTTAGCTTTCTGGTTTAGTATGAAGAGTTTGTTTTTCAAATCATTTTGGAAAAATAAGTAAGTTTATATAAAAACCCCTCACATTGCTGCGAGGGGTTTCTGGTTTGAATTCTTTAAAAATAGTTAGTTGCTTCTTACCAATAGGTCACAGTTGGGGGGCTAGTCATGTGGTTGGTCCACTGTCCAGTTCCATTTGCATTCCAAGTGGCTGAGTATGATAAATCGCCATTTACTGTGTAAGCGAAACTCCCAGATCCGTCATTACTCATGCTCATTTCATAAAATACTTGTGATGTATCGCCAAAATCAAATGACATTTCCATGTGAATACCACTATCATCAGAAGTCCAAGACATTTCTGTAGTGTAGTCTGGCATAGTTTCCATCCCCGCTCCCAATGCATCAAAATCGATTGTTGAAGCCCAATATCCAGCAGAGCCGTCAGCCATTTGCCATCCCTCTATGGTGTAGTAAACCGCTCCTTGGTAAGTAACCGTGTATAGAAACTGATATTGGTTACCAACCAATTCGTAGCTATAATCAACGTTAAAATCGCCATAAGACCAGTCGTTAGTAGTCCTAGAGTGGTTTGCTGAACCATATAGAGATTCTGCATTCGTCATAAATGCACCAACTGCATTCATTTGTGCTTGCATAGACATCACCTGAGAATAAACAATTGGTGCGTCAGTCTGCATATTTAATGGCATGCGTTCCTCAAAATTAAACGTGGTCACTGCTGGTTCAAATGATGTTTCACTGTCAGAATCGCCGCTACATGACCAAAGCGTTATTCCTAAAAATAGGTAAATTATTTTTTTCATAATGTTGAATCTTTTTTCAAATATACGTATTTTTAAATATATTTTTTGGAATCAAAATCGTGGAGCCAAGTGGAGTGCAATTAAACTATTTTTGGATAGATTTTAAACAATTCCGAATATTATAAAAATGTCCAATAATAATGGCTATAGAAAATAGAAACATGCCAAATTCAAAAATATCTGCACGTTCTTCCAACACTAATGAAATCACAAAACCAACAAAAGACACCCATAAAAAAACACTAATTCCTTTTGTAAGTTTTCCTTTAGTTGCTTTATAGATAGAAATAAAAGCAATAAAGATAAACAAGAGAGCAATTATGGGATTACTCAAAAAACTAAGACCTAATGCTAACAATGTTGGGGTTGCAAGGCAATGAATTATGCAAAGTAAAGCACTAATAGCCCCTAATTTATCTTCCCATTTTATGTTTTTAACTAGTATCATTTATTCTTTCACCAAACTGTGCTTCTAACCATAGACGTTTATCTGTCCAGGCCGATGGATTTCCCCAAGGTGCTGTGGATAAAAAATAAACCTCGTACATAGCAGCATCCAACAATTTATTTACCGCATTAATAGCACCTTTAATAGGGGTTAAATCTCTAAAGATATGCGGTATGGTATCTGGATGTTCATGATAAGGTGGTGTGTCTTTTTTAGGATGCGTATTCATGGCAGACACAAAGTCTGCCACAACACCATCTAAATCTATATAGAGTAATTTCATTATTTTCAGTGAAATCTTTTGCCATTATTATTATTATTATTAAATAATAATTCTTCAAAGTTGAAATGTATTCATTGTCAACTATGCAAACTTAGCCATAACATCTTTCGCCATGCGTCCATAGTCAATCGAAAACTCTTTGGGCTCTGTGTTCACTAAATATACCCTACATTCTCCTTCATAATCACTACTGTCAAAACCACAATACATGAGCCATTCGTCTGCCATTGTTACAATCCAATCATCACCTACACCATGCTTATCAAAAACGTCTTCTCCTTCTCTTAGCAAGGTATGGTCATTTGAAGCTAGGTAACCCGCAAAATCTGATTCTTCGATGTCTTCAACATTTGCGAATTCTCTTAAACTCTCATACAAATAAGACCCAAAAGATGCGATGTACTGAATTCTCTTTTTAGTGTCTGTCTGCACTTCTTCAAAATCCATCTCTAATCTATCTAATACATACTGAGCTAAAGGCTCTTGTTCGTCCTGTATTTCATACCATTCAATACATGCACCATTACTCGTTTTTTCAGAAAGTTCCATCCATTCTCCTTCATGTACGATATGGTCGTAAATTAATAGATAAGACCAAAAGTTAGGATTTAACTCTACTTGTTTTAATAAAATTGGCTCTAATTTAAAAAGCTCATCGTGTGTTTCAACGAGTTTTTTGAAATCCCTCATAGATAATTGAGTAATATCAAAGGAATCGGAGGAAGTAGAAGCTGCTGGTTTTTCAGTAGATTCTTCTTTAGTAATCTTCTTTACATCGTATCCTAGTCCTTTTACTAGTTCTAAGAAAGGTTCGATGTTTTCAACTCCCCATTGGTTAGACACCACTACATGCAAGCCATTTTTAATACTCAATGGTTCTTCCATATTAAAACGCTTGGCATCTTTTACTTCACTTTCTTTTACAATGAAGCCTTTACCACCTTGTACTTCATCAGGAAATGCAGCTTGTATTTCATCTAAGGACGGATTATTTTTCTCTGCCCAGTCTTTTACAACTGTATAAACTAATTGTCTTTTGTTAAGGTTTTCTCCTAAACCTTCTACTGTGTATTTTGTGTAATCTCTTGCCATTTTATTTTAATATTCGTTTACCCAATTTGGGTCTATTTGTTTTATTTTATCATGGTAATCTTCATCATCTGCCAAAAGTAAAATTAGGTTTTCTAGTTCATCTTCTTCAGCCTGTTCTTTTAATTCAATTACCTTATCGAGTGCTTGGTCAAAAATTTCTCCATAAAAAAGATTTTCTTCATTATCATTAAAGCATATCGAAGAATAATCTTGAAAAGTTTCCGCTAAACTCAAAGCCTTTTTCCCTGCTTTGTCTAGTAACTCGTCATTATTATAATATTCTGAGCTCAAACGGTTTGCCATCACGGTCAAACTGCTCACCTTATCTTCCAAATCAATTGCTTTGTCATAGGCAGAGTGAACAAAAGCTAGCATTTCGTCTTTGTCCTCAAAAGGTGTTTGTCGTTTCTCCAATGACGATTCGCCTATTGCCCAATACTCATCGTCGGTTGTGGCTTTTGCTTCCAATCTTTTCAGTAAATCAGCCCAAATGATTGAGTATTCTACACTTGTCTTATCGCCTTTACCTTCTTGGTCAACCTGAGATAAGTAGCAAAGATTGCTATAGATTTTATTGACTTGTCTAGCAACATCATCATAAGGCAATTCCGTTTCTATGCCGCCAAAAATTCTATCTTCTACCAATTCTTCTAAATACGGTTCTATCTCCAATGAAGGTATCGTTGTGTAAGGCTCAAGACCTAAGGCTTCTGACATAACTTGATCTATATCATAAAACCGTGTCGCTTTGCCGATTTTTTCAATTTGTTCGGTAGTAAATTTTAGGGTACTATCTTCTTTAGCTTCAGTTTCACCACCGACTACGCTTATTTCGTAACCTAATGCCGTTGCACGCTCGATGAAGTGTACAAGATTGTGTTTGCCCCATTGACGACAAGTAACGATTTCTGTTCCGTCTTGAAGTTTCATTGGTGCATCTACATAAAAATCGCGTTCTTTTTCAACTTCTGATTTTTTAGAAATCACGCCTTTCTTACCCTGTAGTTCAAGTGGAAAGGTTACTAATATCGTTTCCCATAACATTGCATTATTTTCAACATAATGCTTCACAATTGCTTGTGCCAGGCGAGCTTTGTTAAACTCTCCGTCAATACCTTCAACATTGTATTTGGTATAATCTTTAGCCATTTTATTTATTGTTTTATTGGGTTTTAATAGATGAAGTTGTTTACTCTCAGTTTGTTTTTATGTATTGGTACAACTCGTAAATAGCTTTATACCACCTAAAGCATCCCAAATGACTTCACCTGTTGCTCCCTTTGGTAATTCTCCTTCTTCTACCTCTTCAAACTCATTGTGGCCATAAACACACCATTCTTCTCCATTTTCATCTTCGCCCCATATTATATCCGTAGGTTAATCTCGCCGCTTCAAAGCTTTATTGGTTTGTGTTTTTAGAGACGATCGTTTTAAGTTCTGTACAAATGAGTTTAATTTTATCATCAAAATCTTTAATGCTTATAAATTTAATTTCTCTGTATTCACTTCTACCTTTACCTATTTTTGAAGTTTCGAAGTACTTTTCAATTAAATACATTAATTTCTCTTCCAATCCTATAATTAACCAACGATCAGATTCAGCTAGTTTAGTTGCATCAAAAACCAAATAAGACTTTATGACTTCATTTTTGAATGCAGCCTTATCAGTGTTGGGGTAATGCCAATATTTTGGGCTAAAGTAAGACTTCATGCGACCAGAAAGAGTGGTTTTAAAACTACCAGGTTTAATTACACTTGTACCTTTTTTTATAAATTTTCCCGGTTCTAAAATATCTTTTTTAGGTTGAAATAAATGAACATATAATCCACCTAAAGGATCTTTTTCTTTATTTTCTAAAATTTCAAATATGTTTTCCATAAATTTAAATTAATTACAATCAATTTTTTTATAATGCATTTTTAAATTTATCTTCAGAAAGAGAATATCTTACATCTGTCATAAAGTCTGACGCATAATTAACAATACTTGTATCTTTTTTTAATAATTCGACTGTAGCCTTTATCAAATCTTCTTCATCCCACTCAAGAGCTGTTTTTTCTATTGGAGTGAGATCTAAATCACCAATTTTAGTAATTACAAAATGAGGTGAGAGTTCATACCAATCAAAATTTGGATTTTTTAAATCAGCTAATATAATTTCGCGCCCATATTCCTTTTCTATATCAGTAGAATTATTAATTAATTGTTTATAAATTTCTTGATTATATCCATCAAGAAATGCTCTAATAACTCCTAAAAGTGTATCATAATTACACTCCGCATTAAATGCTTTAAATTTTTCCGCTAAACTATCTTTACTAGAATCTGCATCAACTTGAAAAAAAGGCCCTAAATCACCGCTATCAGTATTCACTTCAATATAAAATGTTACTTTACTCATATTTATAATATTCAATTAGTACTTTCAAAAATAGAAAGAAACAATTAAAAATATTGTACATATTTTGTACATTTTAATTTTGGTTAGAATTTTTAAAACAATCACACACAAAAAGGTTGGCTCCAGCAAAAAGCCCTTTAACCGAGGAGCAAATTGCAGAATTTAAAGAGCGTATAAAAGATGATATTGATGGTGATTATGACAACAACTCTTACTATGCTTATAGAATACACGATGATTTAATTGAAGAAGGCGACATAGCTTGGGCAGATACTATTTTAGAAAAAATTGTTGATGACTGTAAAGATTTTAGAACCATTGAAACTGCATGCGAAAAATTACAGGAGCGTGAAGAAATGGATAGGTTTTGGTCAATGGTAAGCAAGGCAGAAGCATTAGCAGAAGATACAAGCGACTTAAATTCTTTAGCAGATGTAGTAGAAGAATCGGATCGAGCGAAAAGCGAACCAATACGTAAAAAAGCTTTGAAGCGGCGAGATTAATCTACGGATGTGCTATTGAATCTCGTCCTGTAAATGCACTGCGCTGTTCTTTCAGACCACACGCTTTAAACTAAAAAATCCTACACAAGCAAGCTTGGTAGGATTTTTAAATTTTAAGTCGCACTCGCGCTGCGTTTAATAGTGGAGCAGAAAGGAGTGAAATCGTACTATTTTAGGGAGGATTTTCAAAACATTAAATAGAATTTTAAAGCATTGGAATTCCATTAGAAATTGTTGAAATTGGAGCAATACCATAAATTTCTTTTGTAAAACTCACTAGATTAGGATGGTTCTCAATTCCTTCCCAAAATTCAGAGTTCAAATAATTATCGACTGCCTCCTTACTTTTGAAATGGTATACTCCTCCAAATACTCCAGTGTCAGTATTTCCAATGAAGGATTTCCCGATAAAACCCTCAATTTTTTCAGATGTAAAATTTGGCGCCACATCAACTCCTAGTTGATAGTGTTGATCAAGAGTCATATCCTTCAAGTTATACTTAACAACTAGCAAGTGCATGCCCATAGCATCATCAGGGTTGGATGATGTTTTTCTATTTGCCCATATACCGTTTGATTTGTTTGAAAATGGCGGAACTGCATAAATTTCTTTTGTAAAGTTCACTAAATTAGGATGCGCCTCAATTCCTAACCAGAACTCTGAGGTTATGTATTTTTCAGCAGCTTCTTTAGAGCTAAACTGATAAGCGCCTCCATAAATCCCTGTATTAGTATTCCCAATAAATGATTTACCAATGAGTCCTTCAATTTTTTCTGGTGTAAAATTTGGTGCAACATTTGCTCCAAGTTCGGAATGTTCCTCAATACTCATTTCTTTGAGGTTATAGTTAATAATTAACATATGAGGTGTTGACTGCTCTTGTTTTAAACTTCCATTTTGAGTGGCTTCAATCATTGAAGCGTGAGCTTCACCATCAGATTTCTTTTTATTATTACATGCTACAAATAAACTTGCTGTTATTAAGAGTATAATTAGTTTCTTCATTTATTTTAGTTTTGGTTAATATGAATTAATTGTAAAGTTAAGCATTTAAAATCAGTAGCTTATAAAAAAATATATTTCCAAAAATAAAAATTTATTTTCAGTAATAAAGCCGTGGAATCAAAAGGAGTGAAGTCGAACTATTTTGGTGAGGATTTAAAAAATTGAATAGTCTAAGATGAATGTATACCATTGGTCTTGTCTAGGAACAGAAGCGGACTTTAAACTCTTACTTTTTTATTTACTTCAACCTTAACTGCTAAACCGTTATTGTTTTTGTACATTAATATATTTAGTTGTTTAAATCCTCTACATAAGTCTTAAAGAGATTTTAAGATTTTACACTAAATTTAGAATAGTTATTCCAAAAAATCTGATTTTAAAAACACTACTCGGGATAAGCTTTAACACTTAGCTTACATTTTAAATAAAAAAATCCAAAATTTAAACTTTTAGCATTGCAACCCCATTTTTCCTCTTTAGGCTGTATCAGAACCTCTATTTTATAAACCAGTTAAAATGGAACTCTTGTCTAAGTCAACTTCCCTTGTTAATCAATAATTAATATTAAATTAATAGTAATAATGTATAATTGATAGAAATTATAATAAATAAAATTAGAATCATCAAAATTAACCAATTATGAATAAAACTACACTAACCACACTACTACTAACTATTTTTTTTAGTTTAA